>Ga0257111_1000190_pt1 | contig 24652 bp, 21 predicted proteins | sample LP_taG_6_FD_191567 | JGI IMG/M metagenome (GOLD analysis project Ga0257111, IMG submission 191567) | Marine microbial communities from Northeast Subartic Pacific Ocean, Canada - LP_J_2015_P26_500m | ecosystem: Environmental > Aquatic > Marine > Oceanic | place: Canada: Northeast Subartic Pacific...
CCCTTAAAGAGCGTTCTACTTCAATAGTAAAGTCAACGTGACCGGGAGTATCAATAATATTAAATCTATGTTGTTTATATTGTTTTGCAGTTCCTTCCCAAAAACAAGTTGTAGCAGCTGATGTGATGGTTATACCTCTTTCTTGTTCCTGCTCCATCCAGTCCATAACAGCGGCACCATCATGAACCTCACCTATTTTATGAGAAATACCTGTATAAAATAATACCCTTTCAGTAGTGGTTGTTTTGCCTGCATCAACATGGGCACAAATTCCAATATTTCTATACAGTTCTAACGGTGTAGTTCTGGCCATAATTATTTATAAATTAGAGTTAAAATCTGAAATGCGAGAAGGCTCTATTAGCTTCTGCCATTCTATGGGTATCTTCCTTTTTCTTGATGGCTTCACCCCTTCCATCACAAGCATCTAGCAGTTCATTTGCTAATCTTAGAGTCATAGTTTTTTCATTCCGAGATCTAGCGCTTTTTGCTATCCATCTCATTGCAAGTGCACTTCTTCTGCTAGGTCTTACTTCAAGAGGAATCTGATAGGTGGCCCCTCCGACCCTCCTAGCTTTAACTTCAACCATCGGACCTACTTCATCTAGAGCTTTTTCAAATACTTCTACAGGCTCTTTATCAGACTTTTTAGATATTTCATCAAAAGCACCATAAATAATTTTTTCGGCTATTGATTTCTTGCCATCCGTCATAATCTGATTCATGAACTTAGCTACTTTAAGGTTACCAAATTTAGGATCAGGTAATATTTTTCTCTTGGGGGCCGCTTTTCTTCTAGACATAATTTTTACTTAGGTTTTTTTGCACCATATTTAGAACGGCGTTGTTTTCTATCGTCTACTCCAGCAGTATCTAAAGTTCCTCTTACCGTGTGATATCGTACTCCAGGTAAATCTTTAACTCGTCCTCCTCTGATAAGCACTACAGAGTGCTCTTGGAGATTATGACCTTCTCCTCCTATATAAGAAATAACCTCATACCCAGAAGTTAATCTAACTTTACAAACTTTTCTCAAAGCAGAATTAGGTTTCTTCGGAGTAGCGGTATAGACACGAGTGCACACGCCTCTTCTTTGCGGAGACCCTTGAAGTGCAGGAGTATCGCTTTTAACAACTTTCCTTTTTCTCGGTTTTCTTACTAATTGATTAACTGTTGCCATAAATATTTCTTTATTTTTAAAGGTCGCGAATTGTAATGAGAGCTTTTGATTGCGTCAACGTATTACTCGGGTTCATTTAAAGCTTCACTAAGCGCTTTCTCTAGATCAATTTCAAAATCTTCCTCTGGTTGGTCTTTATCACTACTTAATTTTGCTAATCCAGATCCTGCAGGAATCAACCTTCCTACAACAACATTCTCTTTTAATCCACGTAGCATATCTACTCTTCCTGTTGTTGCTGCTTCTGTTAATACTCTTGTCGTTTCTTGGAAGGAAGCAGCTGAAATAAATGATTCAGTAGCTAAAGATGCCTTAGTTATACCCAACAACAGCCGGTTAAACTGAATTTCTACTTTTTTAGCTTCACGCAAAGCTAAATTAGCTTCTTTAACTCTAGAATATTCTGCCTGTTCTCCAAGAATAAAATCTGAGTCACCAGGTTCTGTTATCTCAACTTTTCTTAACATCTGATTAAGAATAACTTCAATATGTTTATCATTAATACTAACGCCTTGAAGTCTATAAACTTCCTGTATTCCATTAACAATATAATCTGTAAGTTCTTCTAATCCTCTTAGAGCTAAAATATCATGTGGGCTCATAGCTCCATCTGACACTATATCTCCTATTTCTATTCTCTCACCTTCAAAAATATTAATATGCCTCGTTTTAAGAATTAAAGTAGCATGATCATTTCCTTCTTCGTCAGTAATAATCAACCTTTCTTTTCCTTTAGTTGGTTTTCCCCAAGAAACTACACCCGATGCTTGGGCCAAAATAGCTGACTCTTTAGGCTTTCTAGCCTCAAATAAATCAGCAACTCTTGGTAAGCCACCTGTAATGTCTTTTGTTTTTGCAGATTCTTGCGAAATTCTTGCAAGGACTGCGCCAACTTGAATATCTTGACCTTCTGATAATTGAATAAAGGCCTTTCCAGGTAGACTATAGATAGCGGGAGCTTCCGAATCAGGCAAAGTTTTATCTTTACCCCTTCCATCAATAATATGGATTGCTGGACGTTTATCTTGTGCATCGCCTTTAGGTCTTTCAGTAACATCAATTATTTCTATGTTGCTTAAACCTGTAACATCATCTTGTTTGAGCCTTGCTGTTATACCATCTTCAATATCTACAAATTTAGCCTTTCCACTAACTTCAGAAATGATAGGCCTAGTTAAAGGATCCCATGCAGCAATTATATCCCCGGCCTTAACTTTAGATCCTGAAGAAAAATTAAGAACTGTACCGAAGGGAACCTTGTGACTTTCAACTATTCTTCCGTTAGCATCAACAACGGTTATCTCAGAAGATTGCGCTAAAGCAATATAAGTTCCATCTTTTTTCTTTACTGTTCTTGTATCATATACACACTTACCCTCGTAACTGGTCTCAACTTTATCTTCAGCTGAAGTTCCTGATGCTGCACCGCCAATGTGAAAAGTTCTCATTGTCAATTGAGTACCTGGTTCACCAATTGATTGGGCTGCAACAATCCCAACAGACTCTCCAATGTTGACCTTGTGCCCTCTGCCTAAGTCTCTTCCGTAACATTTAACACAGATTCCATGGATGGTATTACAGTGAATAGCTGATCTAACTTTAATTTCATAAATGTTTTTATCATCCAAAGAATCAACTAAATCTTCATCTATAAGAATTCCTGCTTTAAGTAGAGTTTCTTTCCCATCTGCAGATTTAACATCTTCAGCTACAGTTCTTCCTAGAACTCTTTCTCCTAATGGGACAAGAACTTGTCCGCCATCTATAATTGGTCTCATTAATATTCCACCAGATGTTTCACAGTCTTCTTCACTAACAACCATATCTTGAGCAACATCAACAAGCCTTCTAGTTAGATATCCTGAATTAGCAGTTTTTAATGCTGTATCAGCTAAGCCTTTTCTTGCACCATGAGTTGAAATAAAGTACTGCTGAGCAGTTAGTCCCTCTCTAAAATTAGCCGTAATAGGCGTTTCAATAATTGAGCCATCAGGCTTGGCCATCAATCCTCTCATGCCTGCTAACTGCCTTATTTGGGCGGGTGATCCTCTTGCTCCAGAGTCTGCATACATAAACACAGAATTAAATGAGTCAGAAAGAACTTTAGAGCCGTCAGAGTTAGTAAATTCCTCTTTTGAAATATTATCCATCATAGACTTAGCAATCATTTCATTTGCTCTCGACCATATATCAATTGCTTTGTTATATTTTTCACCTTGAGTAACTAGTCCTGAAGCAAATTGAGCCTCAATATCTTTAACTTCTTTTTCTGCTTCCGAAACAATCTTTTCCTTATCATCAGGAATAATGAAATCATCAATTCCAATAGATGAGCCAGATTTAGTAGAAAATTCATAGCCCATATACATAAGTTGATCAGCAAAGATAACGGTTCTTTTTAGACCAGCTTTTCTATAACAAGTATCGATTAAACTAGATATTGATTTACTATCTAACGTTCTATTTACTAATTCAAAAGACATCCCTTCAGGAAGTAATTCATACAGCAAAGCTCTCCCTACAGTTGTATCTACTATTTGAGTTTCCTCATCATCAAGTTTACTTGGCTTTAGTCTTACTTTAATTTTTGCCTGCAAGCCCACAGTGCCAGAATAAAATGCTCTACTAACTTCGTTTACTGAAGACATTATTCTGCCTTCACCTAGAGAATTAATTTTTTCTCTAGACATATAATAAATGCCCAAAACTACATCTTGAGATGGATCAATAATTGGCTTTCCATTTGAAGGTGAAAGAATATTATTCGTCGCCATCATTAAAGCCCTACACTCTAGCTGAGCCTCTATTGTTAGAGGGACATGTACGGCCATTTGATCGCCATCAAAATCAGCGTTATAAGCCTTACACACCAATGGGTGCAACTGTATTGCCTTGCCTTCAACTAAAATTGGCTCAAAGGCTTGAATACCTAACCTATGAAGGGTTGGCGCTCTATTTAACATAACAGGATGTTCCCTTATTACTTCATCAAGAATATCCCAAACTTCTGGTTCCTCGCGATCTACCATTCTTTTCGCTAACTTTATTGTATTAGCAAGCTCTAAATGTTGTAGTTTTCCAAACACGAAGGGTTTAAATAGCTCTAAAGCCATCTTTTTAGGTAAACCACACTGGTGTAATTTTAAAGTTGGTCCTACTACAATTACCGATCTTCCAGAATAATCAACACGTTTCCCAAGTAGATTTTGTCTAAATCTTCCCTGCTTTCCTTTAATCATGTCAGCTAGAGATTTTAAAGGTCGTTTATTTGATCCTGTTACAGCCCTTCCTCTTCTGCCATTATCTAAGAGTGCATCAACTGATTCTTGCAGCATCCTCTTTTCATTTCTAGTAATAATATCTGGAGCATTCAGATCTAAAAGCCTTTTGAGCCTATTATTCCTATTAATCACCCTCCGATATAAATCATTAAGATCTGAAGTAGCAAATCTTCCTCCTTCTAGAGGGACTAAAGGTCTCAAATCTGGAGGAAGAATTGGCAATACCTCTAAGACCATCCACTCAGGCCTATTGCCTGAACTATTGAAAGACTTTAATAACTTTAACCTTTTAGCAAATTTCTTAAGTTTTGCTTCCGATTTCGTTAAAGGCATCTCATCTTGAATATCCTTAATAACGCCCTCGAGATCTAAGTCTTTAAGAAGAGTTTGAATAGATTCCGCTCCCATACCAGCTTCGAATTCGTCTCCCCAAGTCTCTAATGCTTCATAATACTCTTCATCAGTTAATAACTGACAAGATTCTAAATCTGTCATGCCAGGTTCAATTACAATAAAAGATTCAAAATAGAGAACTCTTTCAAGATCCTTTAGAGTTAAATCTAGGGCTAGTGCTAATCTAGAAGGTAAAGATTTTAAGAACCATATGTGTGCAACTGGAGCAGCTAACTCTATGTGACCCATTCTTTCTCTTCTAACTTTTGATAAAGTTACCTCTACTCCACATTTTTCGCACACAACACCTCTGTGCTTCATACGTTTATATTTTCCACAGATACATTCGTAATCTTTTATTGGACCAAATATCTTAGAACAAAAGAGTCCATCACGTTCTGGTTTAAAAGTCCTATAATTGATCGTTTCGGGTTTCTTTACCTCTCCATAAGACCAAGATCTTATTTGTTGGGATGATGCTAAACCGGCTCTGATAGAATTGTATTCAACTCCGTGACCTTGTGATCTTAATAACTCTACTAAGTCTTTCAATGTTATCTCCTACTCTTCTATTTGTTCTAAATCTAAATCTATGCCTAGAGATCTAATCTCTTTGGTAAGCACATTAAAGGACTCTGGAATACCAGGTTCCATTTCAAAATTACCATCTACGAGGTTCTTGTAGACTTTAGTTCTACCTGCAACATCATCAGATTTAACAGTAAGCATTTCTTGAAGTGTGTAAGCTGCCCCATAAGCTTCAAGAGCCCATACTTCCATCTCTCCAAACCGCTGACCACCGAATTGCGCTTTTCCTCCAAGAGGCTGCTGAGTTACAAGACTATAACTGCCAGTCGAACGAGCATGCATTTTATCTTCAATTAAATGGTTAAGTTTTAGAATATACATGTATCCAATTGTTGTCTCTCTATCAAATTTCTCACCTGTTCTGCCGTCGTAAAGTTGAGTTTGTCCATTTCTAGGAAGGCCTGCTAGCTCCAACATTGATTTAACTTCTTCTTCTTTGGCACCATCAAAAACCGGTGTAGCCATAGGAACGCCTTCTCTAAGGTTGGAAGCCAATTCCAAAACCTCGATATCGTTCAAAGAACCTAAATCTTGAGATCCATTTTTTTCGTAAATTTCTGATAAAAAAGATTTAATTTCAGGAGTCTTCATCCCTTCATCAATCATCTTTCCTATCTTCTGACCAAGTTCTTTTGCTGCCCACCCCAAGTGGGTTTCTAAAACTTGACCTACATTCATTCTAGAAGGTACACCTAGAGGGTTTAAAACAATATCAACAGGCTCTCCATTGATGTCATAAGGCATATCTTCAACAGGCATAATTACTGAAATAACACCTTTATTTCCATGTCTTCCAGCTAATTTATCTCCAGGTTGTATTCTTCTTTTGATAGCAAGATAAACCTTTACAATTTTAAGAACTCCAGGAGCTAATTCATCACCTCCTGTAACCTTGTCCTTCCTTTTACCAAATGCTAAATCAAGATCTTCTTTATATTCTTTTAAACTATTATCAATGTTTTCAATCTGTTTATTAACACTTTCATTAGCTAACCTAATCTTGAACCAATCAGCTTTATCTATTCCTTCAAGATCGGATAGTTTTATAGTTGAACCTTTAGTTAGACCTTTTCCTGAAACTACTTTTTTTCCAACAATTATATTCTCAAGTCTTGAATAAGCTGCTTCTTCTAAAATCTTTAATTCATCATCAATATCTTTTTGGATATAAGCAAGTTGAGATTTTTCAATATCTTGAGCCCTTCCATCTTTTTCAATCCCATCTCTAGTAAAAACATGGACATCTATAACCGTCCCATCTGCACCAGACGATACTCTCAGAGAGCTATCTTTTACATCAGAGGCTTTTTCTCCAAAAATTGCTCTTAGTAATTTTTCTTCGGGGCTAAGTTGAGTTTCTCCTTTGGGAGTCACTTTACCAACTAAAATATCCCCAGCTCTAACCTCAGCACCTATATAAACAATTCCATCTTCATCTAATTTTGAAAGAGCCGTATCTCCCACATTAGGAATGTCAGCTGAAATCTCCTCAGGTCCTAATTTTGTATCTCTAGAGATGCAAGTAAGCTCTTGAATGTGAATACTTGTAAATTTATCTTCTCTAACTAATCTGTCAGAAATTAAGATTGAGTCTTCAAAGTTATAACCATGCCAAGGCATAAATGCTATTCTTACATTTTGACCTAAAGATAATTCTCCTAGGTCAATAGAAGGACCATCTGCGAGTATATCCTTTTTACTTATTTTATCGCCTGCAGAAACTATAGGCCTTTGATTAATGCAAGTATTTTGATTAGATCTTGTGTACTTTATTAAGTTATAAATATCAACCCCCGAATCTCCAGGTTGAATTTCTTTTTCATCAGCTCTGACTACTATTCGACTAGCATCAATTGTTTCTACTACTCCTCCTCTTAGAGCAGTAACGCAAGAACCGGAATCTCTAGCAACTAATCTCTCAACGCCTGTACCTACAAGAGGTTTTTCTGCTTGCAATGTTGGGACAGCTTGCCTCATCATATTTGAACCCATTAAAGCTCTATTAGCATCATCATGCTCTAAGAAAGGTATTAAAGAAGCAGCTACTGAGAATGCTTGTTGGGGAGAAACATCCATAAAATCAACCCTGTCAGGTGGCATAAACGAGAATTCATTCTTGTGTCTAACAGGAACTAAATCTTCTATAAAATTATTATTCTTATCCAAAACTGCACTAGCTTGAGCAATTACATAATCACCTTCTTCAATCGCTGAAAGGTATTGGAATACTAAAGAAACCTTGCCAGATTCTACTTTTCTGAAAGGACTCTCTAAGAAGCCATATTTATTAGTTCTTGCGTAAGCTGCAAGTGAATTTATAAGGCCTATATTTGGACCCTCAGGTGTTTCTATTGGACACACCCTTCCGTAATGAGTGGGGTGCACATCCCTTACTTCAAATCCAGCTCTTTCTCTAGTAAGACCTCCTGGACCTAGTGCAGAGACTCTTCTTTTATGAGTCACTTCTGAGAGAGGATTATTTTGATCCATAAATTGAGATAATTGACTTGAACCAAAGAACTCTTTAACAGCAGCCGAAACAGGTTTTGCATTAATTAAGTCTTGAGGTCCTAATTCATCAGTCTCTGCTGTTACAAGTCGTTCTCGAACAGCTCTCTCAACCCTCACCAACCCAATTCTGTATTGATTTGAAACCATTTCTCCTACAGATCTTATTCTTCTATTTCCTAGATGATCAATATCATCTACCTGCCCTTTACCATTCCTAATTGCTACAAGTGTCTTTAGAGTATTTAGAATATCTTCATTTTCTAAAATACTACTCCCCTCTAAGACTTCATTGTTTAGTCTCTTATTAAATTTCATCCTACCAACGGCAGATAGGTCATATCTTTCAGGGTTAAAGAATAAATTAGTAAATAAAGTTGTTGCAGCTTCTTTTGTTGGAGGTTCTCCAGGGCGCATCATTCTATAAATCTCAACAAGTGCTTCTATTTCATTGGTAGTAGCATCTGCTCTTAAAGTATCAGCCATATAAGGACCTGCTTCAATATCATTTATGTAAAGAGTCTCTAGCTCTTTTAAATTTAGCGTCTCCAAAACTTCCATAGTTTCTTCATCAATCAAAGTGTTTGCTTCAAGAACAATCTCGCCCGTAGATTTATCCAAAAGGTCTTTAGCTAAAACTTGACCGAATATTCCTTCTTTCGATAAATCAAGAGTTTTTAATTTTGCGCTTTCTATCTTTCTGATATGCCTGGCACTTATTCTTTCCCCTTTTTTAAGAATTACTTCACCTTTAGCCACTATGTCAACGGGTGCAATCTTTCCCATTAGTCTTCTTGGTATAACTTGCAATTGAAAGATCTCATTTTTCTTAACTTTGTAGATCTCAGTTTCATAGAATTTTTCTAGAATCTCTTGATTAGTTAACTTTAAAGCCTTCAAAAGTATGGTTGCAAGAAGTTTTCTTCTTCTATCTATTCTTACGTAAACGAGGTCTTTAGCGTCAAATTCAAAATCTAGCCACGAACCTCTGTAAGGTATGACTCTGGCGCCGTATAAAACTTTCCCAGAAGAATGACTCTTGCCTTTATCATGATCAAAGAATAAACCTGGAGATCTATGAAGCTGAGACACTACAACTCTTTCAGTACCATTAATAACGAAAGTTCCGTGCTCAGTCATTAGAGGGACTGTTCCCATATAAACGCTTTGAGATTTTCCTTCTTTTAATTTCCCTGAATCTTTATCTATGAAGAAAAGGTCACAATTAATATGTAAAGAAATATCATAAGTTATTCCCTTAAGCTTGCATTCTCTTTCATTGAAGATCGGCTCACCCAGGGTATACCCAGAAAATTCCATTCTCGCGAAGCCGTTATGGCTTTGGATAGGGAAAATTGAATTAAGAACCTGTTGTAATCCTTGATTCGCTCTTTTATCAGAATCTACATACCTCTGCAAAAAAGCATCATACGACTGAACTTGAGTTGCCAATAAATTTGGTAACTCCATCACGCTGGAGATCTTTTCAAAACTCCTTCTAACTCTCTTTTTCTCAGTGTATGAAAAACTCATAAATGCCCCTATCTAAAATTTATAACAATTGGTGGTAGATTTTGCTGAAACTATTTAAGCTCTACTTTGGCTCCAGCATCTTCTAGCTGTTTAGCATATTCATCGGCTTCAGCTTTAACTACACCTTCTTTGATTACAGAAGGAGCGGTATCAACAAGGCCTTTAGCGTCTTTAAGACCTAAACCAGTTATTGCCCTAACTGCCTTAATTACATCTACCTTTTTATCTCCAACTTCGGCTAAATGCACATCAACAGGAGCATCGTCTGCTTCCCCTGCCTCGTCACCGCCAGTATCTGCTGGTGCAGCAGCGGCAGCAACAGGTGCTGCAGCAGAAACGCCAAATTTCTCTTCCATAGCTTCTATAAGTTCGACAACGTCGATAACACTCATTTCTGCTATTGCTTCTAATATTTCTTCTTTACTTAATGCCATTATTTATTCTCCAATAAATTATTTAATTTAAAAATTAAGATTCTGCCTTCTGTTTTTGCTCTTTAAGTGCCTGCAAAGTTCTTACTAACTTTGAAGGAACTTGATTCAGAACAGAAACAAATTTATTCATAGGTGATTTCAGCAATCCAGCTAACTGCGCTAAAGCTTCATTTCTGCTAGGCATATTTGCAATAGCCGATAACTTAGAAAGTTCTAATAAAGAATTGCCTAACGACAAACCTTTTACTTGAAAGTTCTTATTAACTTTAGTGAAATTGTTAACTAATTTTACTGCACTAGTTGGATCCTCTAAAGAGAAAGCAAGCATAGTGGGTCCTACCAATAAGTCTTCAAAACAAGAAAATTTAGTCTCACTTAAAGCTCTTTTAGCAAGAGTGTTACGAATAACCTTTAAATGAACTGCTGACGCCCTGGCATCTTCTCGTAGCTTTGTTAATTCTGCTACAGAAGTACCATGATAGTCGGCAGCAACCGCAGATACAGCTTGATTAGCTACATCTTGAAGTTCTTCAACTGCAATCTTCTTATCATCAATGCGCATTGGCATCCTCTTATCCTCCTAACACTAAACTTACGTTCAGTATTTTTGCGGAATGTAAGTCAACTAAGTTAACTACACGCCATCTACGTAGGTTAAAAGTATTAAGTGAGAACAAATTTCTCACACCTACGGTCTTCGATGTATACGACAGAGTCGTACCATACTGAAGAAACCTTCTTATCTTTTTCAAAGTTTGATTAAAATTTTAAAGAAGATAAGTCTATTTCTACACCGGCTCCCATAGTGGAAGAAAGTGTAACTTTTTTTATAAAAATTCCTTTCGCAGAAGGTGGTTTGTTTCTCTTAAGGTCTTCCAAAAGAGTTTCAAGATTCTGCTGAATTTGATCGGAAGTATAAGTTATATCGCCTATTCTCCCATGTACTATCGCGCCTTTATCAGATCTATAGCGTATTTGGCCAGATTTTGCATTCTTTACTGCTGTTGCAACATCTTTTGTAACTGTTCCAGTTTTAGGATTTGGCATGGTGCCTTTTGGACCCAAGATCTTACCAAGAGGGCTTACAATTCTCATTGTATCTGGAGTGGCTATAACTACATCATAATCTGCTTCACTTGTTTTTATTTCCTCAGCTAAATCTTCCATTCCTACCGCATCAGCACCCGCTTCTTTTGCGGCCAAAGCCATTTCCCCTTCAACAAACACGGCAACTTTACATGGCTTTCCTGAGCCTGCAGGTAACAATGTTGCTCCTCTCATATTTTGTTCAGATTTTTCTGGATCTATACCCAAGTTAATAGCTGTGTCTATAGACTCATTAAATTTAACTTTAGGAGAAGCTTGAAAGAAATTAAGAGCTTCTGATATTAGATATTGTCTTTGCTCCAGTGAAGCAATATTTTCTTGTCTTTTACTTACTCTGCTCATTATCCTTCTACCTCTATTCCTGCACTTCTTGCACTGCCTGATAAAGTTCTTATAGCTGCATCCATATCAGCTGCTGTTAAATCAGGGTCTTTAATTTTTGCTATTTCCTCCAGTTGAGATCTATTTACCTTTCCTACTTTTAAACTGTTTGGAGTTCCGCTGCCTTTTTCTATTCCAGCAGCCTTTTTTATTAAAATAGAGGCTGGGGTAGTTTTGATAATAAAATCAAAACTTTTATCTTCATAAACTGTAATAACAACCGGACAGGTCATTCCTTTTTCTATGTCCTTTGTTCTTGCATTAAAAGCATTGCAAAAATCCATTAAAGCTAATCCATGCTGGCCTAATGCTGGACCCACAGGAGGACTTGGGGAAGCTGCTCCAGCAGGAACTTGAAGTTTTATATATGTACTAATTTCTTTTGCCATTATCCTTTCTCTATCTGATTGAATTGAAGCTCAACGGGTGTAGAACGACCAAAAATTAAAACTGCAACACGCACTTTGCTCTTCTCGTAATTAACTTCCTCAACAACTCCACTGAAATCATTAAAAGGCCCATCTACTACTCTAACCATTTCTCCAGGTTCAAAAGAAATTTTAGGTTTTGTTATATCTGATCCTTGCTCTAGTTGCTGCATAATGCCTTCAGCCTCTTTATTTGATAAAGGAGATGGTTTGTCTTTAGTTCCACCAATAAAACCCATAACTCTTGGTGTATCTTTTACTAAATGCCAACTATCATCGTTTAACTCCATGCTTACTAGAACGTATCCTGGAAAAAACTTTCTCTGTGTTTTTCTTTCTTGACCACCTTTCATTTCAACCACTTCTTCGGAAGGAACCATTATTTCCCCAAATAGATCTTCCATACCAAATCTTTCTATTCTCTCCAATAGGGCTTCTCGGACTTTATTCTCGTATCCTGAATAAGCATGAACTACATACCACTGTTTATTCATAGTTAACCTAATATTTGAGCAGTTGCCCAACCAAACAAAGAGTCTAAACCCCATAAAACTAAAGCTGCAATTGTGATAGCTACTAATACAATCAATGTAGTTTGTATGGTTTCTATCCTAGTAGGCCAAACCACCCTTCTTATTTCAGTTCGTGAATCTAAGACAACCTTAAGTGTTTGTTTTCCTTCTACAGTTGTAGCTGCAACAAAGAGCCCTAAGCCAGAAACAATAATTACCCCTATAACCCTGTACAAAAAAGGTTCTTCTGCAAAAGCAGAATTTCCATAAACGGCAATCCCAATAAGGGCTATACCCACAAACCAACGGATATAATTTTGCATATTTATACTTCTACTTCCCATAAAATGAAAAGGCTCCTAAGTGGTCCAAGTGGCAGGCCAGGAGGGAATCGAACCCCCAACCTATGGTTTTGGAGACCATCGCTCTGCCAATTGAGCTACTGGCCTATTCTATAATTTTCGTTACAACTCCTGAACCTACAGTTCTTCCACCTTCTCTGATAGCAAATTTCATTCCATCTTCCATAGCAACAGGTGAGATTAATTCAACTGTCATGTCAATATTATCTCCAGGCATAACCATTTCTACACCTTCAGGTAGCTCTACAGCTCCAGTAACATCTGTCGTTCTAACATAAAATTGAGGTCTGTAACCCTTGAAGAAAGGAGTATGTCTCCCACCTTCCTCTTTCGAAAGAACGTAAACTGTAGCTTCAAATTTAGTATGAGGATTAATAGCACCTGGTTTTGTAAGAACTTGCCCTCTTTCAACCTCATCTCTTTGAGTCCCTCTGAGTAAAATACCAACATTTTCACCAGCTTTACCTTCATCGAGAAGTTTTCTAAACATTTCAACACCTGTACAAACAGTCTTTTGAGTTTCTCTTATCCCAACAATCTCAATCTCTTCGTTAACTTTAATCTCGCCTCTCTCAATTCTTCCTGTTACGACTGTTCCTCTTCCTTGAATTGTAAAGATATCTTCAATAGGCATTAAGAAAGGTTTGTCAAGATCTCTTACAGGCATAGGAATAAAGGAATCCAGAGCCTCTACTAACTCCGTAATCTTCGCTACATATGCAGCATCTCCTTCTAAAGCCTTAAGAGCAGACCCTACGATTATAGGCGTATCATCACCTGGAAAATCGTATTCAGAAAGAAGTTCTCTAACTTCCATTTCTACTAGCTCAATAAGCTCTTCGTCATCAACCATATCTGCTTTGTTAAGAAAAACTACTATATGAGGTACGCCTACCTGTCTAGCCAGTAGAATATGCTCTCTTGTTTGAGGCATAGGTCCATCAGCCGCATTTACTACTAGTATTGCTCCATCCATCTGCGCAGCACCAGTAATCATATTTTTAATGTAATCAGCGTGACCTGGACAATCTACGTGTGCATAGTGACGTTCTACTGAATCATACTCTACATGCGAAGTAGAAATCGTGATTCCACGTTCTTTCTCTTCAGGAGAATTATCTATTCCGTCAAAAGCAATTGCATCTCCACCTAAAGCTTCAGCTTGAACTTTAGTGATAGCCGCTGTTAGTGTTGTTTTGCCATGATCAACGTGACCAATAGTTCCTACGTTGACATGAGGTTTGGATCTCTCAAATTTTTCTTTAGCCATTTCTTTTTCCTAAATATAAAAAATATTATTCTATTCTGGAGCTCATAACCGGAGTTGAACCGGTGACCTCTTCCTTACCAAGGAAGTGCTCTACCACCTGAGCTATATGAGCAAAAACCAAGGTTTTACTATCTCTTAGAGATGAAGAAGGTCTACTTATAAGCAACAAAAGTTAGTAACTTTTGTTAATTTATACAGCAAAACCCGCCCACAACCCAAAGCTCGGTGCGCAATTAAAGTATTTTTACCCCATGAATGCAAGCATTTTTGCTACTTTATAAGCTTTTTTAGCGATGCACTAGAGAATAAATCTCAAGTTGGTGGAGGAGGCTGGATTCGAACCAACGTACTCAGAGAGAACAGATTTACAGTCTGCCGCCTTTAACCACTCGGCCACTCCTCCATAACCTTGAAATAGCGCGCAATTTTGTTACCCCAAGTGAAGCTTGTCAACTTAATTTCAATAATTTGGTAATCTAATAGTAATTATGACTAAAAAAGAAGATTTACTTCTCAAAAAAGAGATATTAAATGGCTTAACTGCACCATCATTTTACCTCCTAGATAATTTAGAAATAAAGAATCAAACAGATTCAACAAACGACGATGCAAAAGAGAGCTTAAAAAAACCGCATAATAAACTTTCTGCTCATCTGGCAGAACAGCAAAATGCAGGCAGAGGCAGAAACAATCGAAAATGGGTTAGCCCTTTTGGTCAAAATATATATCTTTCTTTAGGTTGGCGTTCCAATCTCACCTTCTCAAATATAGAAGGACTTAGTTTGGCTATAGGTGTCAGAGTAGCTGAATCCTTAGAAGAACTTACTAATGAGAAAATTAAAATTAAGTGGCCGAATGACCTTCTAATAAATGAAAAGAAGCTTGGAGGAATCCTTGTAGAAACTTCTTCTGATGGAAAGGATACTTTAGAAATAATTATTGGAATTGGTATAAATGTTTTCATGAGAAATAAAGATACAAATGAAATTGATCAAAGCTGGACGAGTTTAGAAAACTACAAAAAAAAGAATCTAGACAGGAACTTAATAGCTGCAAAAATCTTGAATAACCTTCTTACTCTTACTAAGGATTTTAAGACCACAGGGTTTGCTGGCTATATTCAAGCTTTTGAAAATAGAAATGCTCTAGAGAACAAAGAATGTGAGGTAATACTAGATGGCAAGGTTAGCTCAACAGGATTAGTTACTGGAATCAACGATAAAGGGGAGCTATTAATAAAAATAAATAATGAAATTATTAACCTTCGTTATGGCGAAGTTTCGATAAGAGAATTATAATGCGGGCGCGCTGGCGTAGCTCAGTTGGTAGAGCAGCTGATTTGTAATCAGCAGGTCGTAAGTTCAAATCTTATCGCCAGCTCCAGATAACACCCTTACGGAACAGGCTTTTACGGTTTTTTTTGTAAGGGTTATTTTTAAAAAAATTAGATATTTATTGCTGTATCAATCTAGTTATTAGGTTTCCTTCCTTTCTGGTATCAAGAAGCGCAAAATGACTCGGTCCAGTATCTTGTTTTAACAACAACCCTACTCCATTAGAAACCAATTTTTCTACTTCGAGATTTAGGTTGTCTACCAAAAAAGTTAAATCAGCTATTCCTTCACCCCTTACCTCTAAAGATTCTTTGTATATATTTTCTTTTTCTAAGGGTTCAATTAGTTCGAAACTTATTGGCCCTACTCTAAAACTACGTGAATGCTGATTTAACTGATTACTTTCTAGCAAAGCGGAAGCTTCACAAAAACCCAAGTCGTTATAATAATTTGAAGAGTTCTCTAAGTTTTCTACTGCTATACCTACACCAAGAAATTTCCAATTGCTAACCAATGGATGGACTTTATTATTTTCTCTCCATGCTTTTTCCCAATTATCAGCAAGAGGCCTTAGAGAAATCATAACGTCTCCAAACTTACGTGTATCAATATAATTTTCTACTGTTCTACCATTTACTGTTGCATTAAAAACAAGATCGCACCCTTTGTTTAAAAGAGTTTCTGTGTCCCTTTGAATATCGGGTGTGTTAAATGCAATATGATTTATTCCTGGTCCTTTTTGTTCTAGATATTCACTGATGAACATACCCGGACCTGGCTTCATAGGATAAACTTCAAGTTGACAATCTCCAATCTGGGAATTTCCATCCCTAAAATTATGTGCACCGCCTGTTAAGTATCTTGAAGAGACAGGATCACCTTCTAGACTACGATAATAAGTTAATTCACCTTCGCCTTCCTCATGAGGCAGCAGAGGCTGGGGTCCTACACTTAGGCCAATACTAAGCGATTGGAAATATTTGAGAAGTATATCTTTATCGGAAACCATTAAACCCAGATGGTTTAGAGTCCAATCTTCACCCATAATAATATTCTAAATCATTCATATTATTTTTGATCATGCCATATAACCACCATCCACGTTAAGGATAGTCCCGGTTATGTAACTTGAAGCATCTGAAGCAAGGAAGACTCCAGCATTCGCCATCTCTTCAAAGGTTGCGACTCTTCCAAGAGGGATATTCTCTGGACCAGTAGACCAGGCTTCAAATTTTTCTAGTTCCGAAATAGTTTTAATTTCAGGAGTTTTATTTAAATCTTGAGGTTTATTTTTAGATAATTGTTCTTGCCCAGGAAACTCTTCCCATTCTACTAAAGAAGGGGCAATTGCATTTACTCTTACATTATGGGGACCCAGATAACGTGAGTATTGCCGAGTCATCATCGCTATTCCAGCTTTGATAATAGCGTAGTTGCCCATTGTTTTATCTGCGTGGGCTTTTAATCCACCTCTCGAAGTCATGTTTATAATACTTCCGCTCTTTTGGTTAATCATAATAGGTGCTACTGCCTGAGTTGTAAGCCAATAACCTTTGAGATTTACATCCGTTAACTTGTTCCAACCTTCTTCATTAAGATCAGGTAATGATTTGTGGTGATACATAACTGCAACGTTCATCAGTATGTCTATGGTTCCAAACTTTTTAACTACGCGTTCTACAAGATTATCTACTTCATTCTTTTTTGAAATGTCTGCTTGTAAGACTAGTGAATCTCTTCCTAAAGCCTTAATATCTTCTCCAACTTGGTCTAACTGACCTGACTCTATATCGATATCAGTAACTGCAACATCTGCTCCAGCTTCAGCCAAGCCTAAAGCAAATGCTTTTCCCATGTTTCTTCTTGCTCCAACTACAAGGGCTTTTTTTCCAATAAGAGAGAAATCTCTTAGACTCATGGTCTGATCCACACAGCAAATAATAATATCATTTGATAACTATACTAAAGTTAAATCTGATCTCTTAGTTTTAATATCCCAAAAAAATTAACCAAAGTATTAATGCAAAAAGGCATTGCTTAAATAGGGGGTTTTTTTTCTTGGGTTTGGATCTATTCTCTATCTAATCTCTGATAATCGTCGTCTTCTTCTTGCTTTTTAATTTCTTCTAGTTCATCAGATTCATCATGTTCCGTTGGATGAAAAATTTCTTCTTCATAATTTGGATCTTGAGGTTTTCTCAGCCAATCTAATATCTTTTTAAGTAACTTCCTAATCAATTCTCACGCTAACTTCCTTGACGCCCTCCTAATTATTATTTAACACAATAATTAGTATAGCAGAAGAATAGATTGTATGAATTTCGAGCTATCTAGGACCATAACAAGTATCAGGATATGATTCAACACAAGGAAAAGACCTATCTCTTAACTCTTCTCTATTAAAATCATCTAAATTCTTCCTGGCACTATTCATATCAGTAAATCTTGCTTCACAATCTAACAATCTCTTATCTTTTTCTTCTGAAATTAATTTAAAAATCTTTATTTTGTCTTCTCGTGTTAATTTTATAAAAAGTGGATCAACTTCAGGAAAACACAAAGTGTAATCATCAAGATTTCTATCAACAGAAAAGGATGTGGTGTCTACTAAGTGAATACAAGAAACGAACAAGAAAACCAAAAAAATAGGAAGTTTCTGCAGACCAAATTTAATTATTTGCACTTGGTCTACTTGAGACTTCTAGGTGCCATCTATATAGGTTATGTAACTTCTCATCCGGCTTTAAATCTACTAAGTCAGAAGCAAAATCTATAGCTGACATTAATGTTATATCAGCAATGGTATATCTGTCACCTGCTACAAATTTTGACGAAGAAAACTCTCTATCTAATCTTTTATAAAATAAATTTACGTTCTTATCGCTTGCTAACTTTGCATCAGGAATTTGATTGAAGATACCCAGACTACCTACTATAGGTCCGTTAACCCAAGACGTCCCAATCTGGGTCCACAATTCTAGTTCAATATGCCTGTTTCTACTCTCTACAAAAGCAAGCTCAAAAGGATCTTTTCCAAACAAATTCGGTTCGGGTTTTATCGATTCTAGATAACGGCAAATAGCAACAGATTCAGAAATACACCTGCCATCATCTAATTCAAGAACAGGAATCTTTCCACTCGGATTTTTCTTAAGAAACTCGGGTGTTTTGTGTTCTCTTTTAGACATATCACAATTTACTAATTCAAGATTAATATTTTTCTCTGCGGCAAAAATTTTGACACGCCTAGGATTTGGGGCTCCGGGATAATCGTATAGCTTCATTTGTTATGAAATTGCAGGCGCGTCGGTTCCTAAAAAATCTTCTCTAAGCGTTCTCTTCAATACTTTGCCTGTTGCATTTCTTGGTAAAACATCTATAAATTCTACCGATTGAGGTACTTTAAATTTTGCTAAATTCTTCAAGCAGTGAGAGATGACATCTTTTTCTTCTAACTCTTCTCCTGGCTTTAATGCCAAAAAAGCCTTTCCAGTTTCTCCCCACCTCTCATCCGGTATACCAATAATTGCAGCTTCTGCTATTTGAGGAAGTTGATAAAGAACATTCTCTATTTCTGCTGGGTAAACATTTTCTCCTCCTGAAATATACATGTCTTTCCAACGATCAACTATATAGACAAAACCTTCAGCGTCGAATCTTGCAGCATCGCCTGTTTTTAACCAATCTCCTTCAAATGAATCTTTAGTTGCTTCAGGCTTATTCCAATAACCAGGAGTTATATTCGGCCCTCTAATATAAAGTTCTCCTACCTCCCCCCAAGGTAATTCGTTTCCTTCTTCATCAACAACTTTTACTTCAGTATGAAGAAGGGGTTTGCCAGCTGCTCCTAGCTTTCTTTCTGCGTCAGCTGCATCAAGGCCTATCCCTCCAGGACTTGTTTCCGTCATCCCCCACCCTTGGGTCATAGACACTCCTCTATCTGACCACGCTCTTAAAATTGCTTCAGCGCAGGGTGCCCCTCCTATCCCTGCTACTTTTAACCTAGATAAGTCTGTTTTATCGAAGTCAGGATGATTCATCATGAATTGATATGGTGCTGGAACAGCAAAGAAATGGGTAACGCCATAATCAGGGTTTCCTATAATTGATAATGCTAAACCGGGTTCAAATTCTTTAATGAGGATAATCTCTCCTCCTGAGTGAAGAACAGGATTTGCATAACAATTCATTCCTCCAGTGTGAAAAAGCGGAAGGACGACTAACTGAACAGCTTCTGATGTTACAAAAACAGGAGCAGCTAAATTAATAGCATTATAGAGTTGCATCTGATGATTTATCATTGCTCCTTTCGGATGGCCAGTGGTTCCTGATGTATACATAATCATGATTAAATCTTCCTGCGTTGATTCAATCACTTTATGAGATCCGTCTGAACTATTAAGTGCTTCTTCATATTCACTCCGCAGATCCTTAGTATCAATCTGGAGAGAAGCACTAATCAAGCAATCCTCCTGTAATTCCATTGAAATGTCCAAGAACATAGAATCATAAATTAAGGTATGAGGGGTGCTATCATTTAATATGTATTCGAGCTCAGGCTTTGTTAGCCGCCAATTAAGAGGTAGTTCGATCGCTCCAATTTTTGCGCATGCAAATTCAAGTTCAAAAAACTCGGAGCAGTTTTGAGAAAGAATGGCCACCCTATCTCCTTTTTTAACGCCTTGACTTTGCAACCACCCTGCGAGCTTATTTGCTCTATTATTTAATTCTAAATAGGTTAGTTCCTTGTTTGTGCTTAAATCTCTAATTGCTACTTTATTAGGTCTAACGTAAGCATGGTAAGCAGACCAGTCATAGTGTTTAACCGTCATCTTATTTTCCTTTTCTATTTAATTTAGTTGTTGAAACAGTTTTTTTTAAACCGCAATTCATTAGAGTACCTTAAGTTAAAGAAAAACAATCATTATCAAATAAAATAATATTACTGCTCCCCAAATATTAACCAATAAACCAATTCTCCTGCCTATTTGTTCGCCGCGAGAGAATTGCCACAAGAAAAAAAGTGCGCTAATAAAAAATAAAGAAATAATTACACCTACCATCTCAACATCCCGATAATTTTTAGGATAATAATACAAACTTAACTTTACTTTTTTAACTAGAAGCAAGCAAGTAAACGACCAAAAATCATTAATAAATAATTGCAAAGAGCAAATCATTAATACTTATAAGGCTGAAGTAGCTATATCATGAGCGAATGAAGCATAAGCACGGGAAAAGAAGTAGCAAAGAACAGCTTGGCTTTCTCCAAAAACCCAAAGGTAGTCGTTCTTACTGTATCGTGGATAAAAATTCTGATAAGAATCTAAAAATCAGAAGAGCAGAACTTCAAAAGGCCTTGCCAGGTGATTTAGTCCGATATCATATTACACCCAAAGGATGGGCTTCAATTGATTTAACCCTAGAAAGCAATACGAAGAATTTTATTGGGAAACTACAGCGAAAAGGGAAAACCTTTTTCTCGTCTCCGATTGGTCTTGAAGATATTGTAAGAATTAAAATAACCGGTGAAGTTTCAAAAAAAACAAGCGCCGATACTCTGGTAGAAGTGATAATTACAAAACAACCAACTTCTAAATCAATTGGTGAAGGGTATATAAAGAGGCTTATTTCGAAGGATAATATATTAGAACAAGCTTCTGCTTTGTCTATTGCGAAATATAACCTTAAAACTGAATGGAATAAATCCATTATTAAAGAGTCTCAATTACTTTCAAAAACGCTTATTAGCCTAGAAGAAGGGTGTGTAGATCTAAGAAAAAAATCATTCGTAACCATAGATGGAAAAACAGCAAAAGATTTTGATGATGCGGTGTTTTCTGAAAAGAATAAATCAGGAGAACTTGTTCTTTATGTAGCTATTGCTGATGTAGGAAGGTTTGTTAAACCACAATCTGCTATGGATGATGAAGCAATAGAAAGAGGAACATCTGTCTATTTCACCCAAAAAGTTATACCTATGCTACCCGAGATAATCAGTAATAATCTATGTTCATTAAGACCCAATGAAGACAGGTATTGCTTGGTATGCAAAACCAATATATCCAAAGAAGGAGACCCTCAAGAAGTTGAATTCTTTGAGGCCATCATAAACTCTAAAGCCCGTCTAACTTATGAAAAAGTTGCAGACCAGATGAAGACAAAGAATTTTTCTGAACCTTATACACAATCCTTAAAGAATTTAGTAGAAATATATAAGATTCTAAAAAAAGCAAAAAAAACTAGGGGTGCTCTCGAATTAGACATTCCTTTTTATGTTCCTCAATTTAATGGGAAAAGAATAGAAAAATTTATTAATACTTCTAGAAATGAAGCCCACCTATTGATTGAAGAATGCATGTTATTAGCAAATATTTGTGCTGCAAAGACCCTCCTCAAAGCAAAGATCCCTTCTCTTTACAGGATTCACCCTAAGCCTGATCCTATAAAGATAAAAAATTTAGAAGGCTTTGTAAGAAGCAGAAGAATTAATGTAAATCTTGATATTAGCGGAAAGGTGGAAGAACTGTCCAGCCTGGTGGATATGACTAAAGATAGGAAAGATAAAGAAACTATCCATATGCAGATACTCCAGTCCTTAAGCTTAGCAATTTATGCGACAGATGTTTCAGAACACTTTGCTCTTGGTTATCCAGCCTATACCCATTTTACCTCTCCAATAAGAAGGTACCCTGATTTAATGGTTCATAGGGCATTGAAGTCACTTATTAGAAATAATAAGAATAGAAAACTATCTTTAAATGAAGTTAAACCTCTTAGCATCAATAGAGAATTTTATCCTTACAACCCTGACGCAGTTGAGCAGATTGCTTCTGACTCCTCTGTTAAAGAAAGAGCTGCAGAAAAGGCAGAAAGGGAAGCCATTAATTACCTTAAATGTGAATTTGCTAAGGATAATATTGGTCAAAGATTTAATGGCGTAATTTCTGGAGTCACAAATTTCGGTCTATTTATTCATCTTGACTCCATTCATATCGAAGGCCTCTGTCACATTAAATACTTGCCAAGGGGAGAGTATTATGAATTTGATGAGAATTCAAAAATGCTAAAAAGTACTAGTTCTAATCATTGCTATTCTCTAGGAGACAAGCTTTCAGTTAAGATTAAAGATGTTGACTTAACAACACAGAGAGTCGATATAGAAATTCTAAAATGAATATAAACAAAGACCAAGAACTTGTTTGCGGAATAAACACGGTTAAAGAGATAATTTCTATTAGGCCTAATAGTGTAGAGAAACTTTTATTACAAGATAATAAGGAAAGTAAAAGGATAGAGTTAGTTTCAAGCTTAGCAAATTCTAATAGAATCGAGATAATCCTAAAAAAAGATATATTCTTCGAAGAAACTTTTAATGGTCTAAATCATCAAGGCGTAGCCATTGTTTGCAACAAGCGACTCGAAGAAAATGAAAATTTCCTTGATAAACTTCTTGAAAAGAAGAATATCCTTATTCTTATACTTGATCATTTAACAGACCCTCATAATGTTGGAGCTTGCTTAAGAAGTGCTGCAGCAGCAGGAGCAGACGCATTAATTGTACCAAAAAATAGATCTTGTCATTTGACTCCAGCTGTAAGAAAAATTTCGTCTGGAGGATCGGAACTATTGCCATTTATTGTTGTCACAAATATCAACAGGACAATAGAAAAGATTTCTAACTCTGGAGTAAAAATTATTGGAGCTGCAGCTGAAACAGGAAAGAATTATTGTGAAATTGATATGAGAGGAAGTCTTGCATTAATAATAGGCTCAGAGGATAAAGGCCTAAAACGGCTGACATCAGAAAAATGTGATTCTATAGCATCTATTAGAATGCCCGGAAAAATAGAAAGCCTAAATGCTTCTGTTACTGCCGGAATCATGCTATTTGAATACGTTAGACAAAATAACCATCCTAAAATTTAAATTATTTATATAGAATACTGCGATGCTTGCCCAAAGGACACTATCTAACTCAATTAAAGCCTTTGGTATAGGTCTTCATAGCGGGAACCCTATAACTCTTACTTTAAAGCCTGCCGAACCCAATACAGGTATCATCTTTAGAAGGGTAGATTTAGACCCAGTCGTTGAAATTAAAGCTAGAGCAGAAAATGTTGGTGATACAACCTTATCGACATCCCTAACCTGGAAGAATGTTAAAATATCTACGGTCGAACATTTACTGTCTGCCATGGCAGGATTGGGAATAGATAATGCTTATGTAGAAGTAAATGGTCCTGAAATACCTATCATGGATGGAAGTGCTGGACCCTTTGTTTTCCTTATACAATCTGCCGGACTTCACGAGCAAGATGTACCCAAGAAATTTATTAGAATCAAAGAAACTGTAAGAGTGCCTTACGGAGATGCTTGGGCTCAAGTGTCTCCCTTTCACGGTTTTAAAGTAGCCTTTACGATGATCTATGATCACCCGGTCCATAAGCAACATGCAACTACTGCCTCAATAAACTTTAATAGTACATCGTTTGTTAAAGAAGTAAGCAGAGCTAGAACATTTGGTTTTATAAGCGAATTAGAAACTCTTAAAAAAAATAATTTAGCACTTGGTGCAAGTGAAAAAAATGCTATAGCAATAGGTGATGACCAAATACTAAATGATGATGGATTAAGGCTTGAAAACGAAATGATAAAACACAAGATTTTAGATTCCATCGGAGATCTCTATCTTCTAGGGCACAATCTTGTGGGCTCTTTTGAAGGTTATAAATCGGGGCATACAGTTAACAATGGTTTGTTAAGAGAGCTCATTGCTAGACCAGAAACCTGGGAAGTTGTAACTTATGACGATCCCAAAACATCACCAATTAATTACCTCGATCCAATTATTGATCCTAGCTCCGGATAGTTTTTTAACTATATTCAGATACTTCTTTATACAAATTGATAGAATTTGTTCCGTAATAAAAATTTTATGGCGATATTAGAAAAAATATTTGGCTCACGAAGCCAAAAGATTATTAAAAAGATTCAGCCTTTAGTTAAGAAAATTAATGAGCTTGAAGATTCTTATAGTCAGTTAACTGATTTAGAGCTGCTTAATCACAGGAATATCTTTATTGAGAGATATGAGGGAGGTACTAGCTTGGACGATCTCTTGCCTGAAGCTTTTGCCACTGTAAGAGAAGTAAGTAAAAGGCAATTAAACTTAAGACCATATGACTGCCAGATGATTGGGGGTATATCTCTTCATAATTGTCAAATAGCTGAAATGGCAACAGGGGAAGGTAAAACATTAGTAGCAACAATGCCTATTTATCTAAACTCTATAACAAATAGAACCGTAGTTTTAGTTACTGTAAATGACTATCTTGCTG
>Ga0257111_1000192_pt1 | contig 24398 bp, 15 predicted proteins | sample LP_taG_6_FD_191567 | JGI IMG/M metagenome (GOLD analysis project Ga0257111, IMG submission 191567) | Marine microbial communities from Northeast Subartic Pacific Ocean, Canada - LP_J_2015_P26_500m | ecosystem: Environmental > Aquatic > Marine > Oceanic | place: Canada: Northeast Subartic Pacific...
GTGGTATTATTATTGGCGAATACCGTTTCACTGAAGGTTACTAAAACCCCTTCATTAAAAGCAGCCATGGAAGTAGAGGAAATCACCGGAGCAGCAACGTCATTTAAGTAGACTTTGTTTAATTCCGTACTGGACGTTTCTTGTGTGGTACTGGCTGCATTCCCCTGTGCGTCATACACAGAATTGGCATTCACCGTTACTTTCAGCAGTTCATTACCCGTGCCGCTTCCACTGCTACCAATTCCCAGGGTATAGGTGTTCCCGCTGGCAGATATACTTGTAGGCGTGGCACTGGACAAGGTGGCTGTTCCCCCACTAATGGATAATGCAAAGTCACTGGCTTGCAATGCACCGCTGCCGCCGTTGGTATTGTACACTGCTTCATTAAACTTCACGGCAACCGTACTGTTATCAGCAGCAAGAGCTACAGAAGAAATCCTGGGCACGGTGGCAGTCGCGAGTGCAGGTGTATCAATGGTTCGGACATACCCGCCAGTTGATGACGTTCCGGTATGGGTATGGGTGCCATACATAGCCAGGACATAACTATCATGGTCGATCTGAACCATATTATTATATTGAGCAACATTTGGATCATGTTCATTGCTTGTTACCTGGGTGATAGACGATCCATCATCCGGGATGGTAAACGTTTTCAGATATCCATCATCTCCATCTCCAGCGTAAGCCAGTAAGAAACTATTATTGTTTCTTCTAACCAGAGAATTATGAGTCCCACTAATTTCATCGTGCTCTAGACTTGCCACCTGGGTGATGGTGGCTCCATCCGCAGCAATCGTAAAGGTTTTTATAAACCCATCCAAATCTATTCCATTATAGGCCAGTACATAGGTATCACTATCTACTTTCGATATACTATTATATAGTCCGTAAACGGTTTCATGTTCCAGACTTGCCACTTCCGTTATCGTTGCACCATCGTTGGAAATAGTAAAAGTGGTAATATTACCATCTTGAGAATTATCTGACCATGCCAAGGCAAAGGTATTCCCTGCAACGTGAATAAAATCATTATGTTGAGCAGTAGAAGTAAAATGTTTGTATTTGGCGACTTCGGTGATGCTGCCTCCATTCACCGTAAAGGTTTTAATATAGCCGCCCCAGCTGTTATCTGTGGGCTGATTATAGCCATAGTAGGCGATGGCATAGGTGTCATGATCTACTCGAATCATTGATACATAACAATCCACTGAATAGTAGGTATCATGAACCAAATCTCCAATTTCTACGATGGATGTTCCATCCGGCTTTACCTTGAATGTTTTAATATGCTGTCCATGGCCTGTTTGGGCATCATAGCCCCCATAGGCCAATATGTATGTATCGGAATTAATCTGCAGTAGATCCTGCTGATATGTGGCACTAGTTGCATGGTATAGGTTTGCCACCTCCGTAATGGTTGATCCATCATCGGATATGGTAAACGTCTGTAAATACCCATAATTCTTATAGGCCAATAAATACCGATCCTTGTTCATGCGTACGATCCTGTTATCATAGCCTTGAGAACCATGATGCATAAGGCCGTTTTTCACAAGAATTCTTCCATCGCGTAAGGTAGCGGTATTATTGCTCTGACTGGTACTGGCTACATTTCCATAATAATCATACACAGAGTTTGCAGCTACATTTACTGTGAGCGTCTCACTGCCATTGGCAATACCTGTAATAGTGATTCCCAGAGTCACTGCTGTACCACTCGTGGATATACTGCTAACGGCAGCTCCGGTAGCTGATCCGCCGCTTAATGAAAAAGTAAAATCACTGGTTTCTAAGGCACCGCTGCCACCGTTGGTATTAAATACAGGATCCGAAAATGTCACCACCACATTGCTGTTATTTGCACCTACTACCGTGGATACAATGGTCGGTCCCACCTTATCCGTTAAATAATCCTGGTTCATCACCTGGTAGGTAGAGGCTTCATTATTACTAGCATCATAAATGGAATTATCTACCGGGCTCACCGTAATCTGTTCAAAGCCAGTAGGTGTTCCGCTGATATTCATGCCCAAGGTATAGACATTGCCGCTTTTCGAAATACTCGTTGGCGTCGAACTCCCCAGTGTGGCTGCTCCTCCGGACAAAGACAGTGAAAAATCATTGGCCTGCAAGGCACCACTACCGCCGGTGGCATTATAAACCGCTTCATTCATGGTTACCACAATGGTGGCATTATCTGCTGCAACAACTGCGGATGAAATTCTTGGATTTATTGTTGCCGCAGTGAGGGCGTAATCAAAAGTACGCATAAAGCCATCATCCGCAGGCCCGCCATAGGCCAGGACGTAGGTATCAAAGTCCACCGGTACGAGAGAATGATATCTGCCCAGGGAAGTCTCATGCTCGAAACTCAGCTTTTCTGTGATCGATGATCCATCGGTAGGAATTTGAAATACTTTTATATATCCGTCCGTACTGTTGCCGGAATAGGCGAGCAGTACCTTGTCTTCGTCAATTGGAATCATGGAATTCCAAAATCCATAGGAATCAGAGTGTTCGATCTGGGCAACTTTCGTGATCGTACTGCCATCATCCGGAATAGTAAAGGTAGTCATTTGCCCTTTATTTGAGGTAGTCTGGTCAGCCACCACATAAGTGTTTGCATCTAATTTTACTATACTCTGATATTGAGCAAGATCTGTATCGTATTCCAGTTCGGCTACTTCCGTAATACTGGAACCATCAGCAGGGATAGTGAATGTAGTAACTCTACCATCGGCGCTATTATCACTCCAGGCCAAAACAAAAGTATTCGCATCGGCCTGTGCCCATGAATGATAATACGACCACGATGTCCAGTGCTTTAGCTCGGCAGCCTGGGTAATGGTACCCCCATTAATCGTAAATGTTTTGACCCAGCCGCCTGCATTAGTACCGCCTGGTAGATAATTGTACCCTCGAAAGGCCATGGCAACCGTATTATCATCTACTTTGATTAAGGATGTATACGCATCTGAATAATTATACGTATCATGGCGGAAGGCACCCAGTTTGGTAATGGAACTCCCATCCGGGGGAACCTTGAAGGTAGCAATCCAATTCCCCCATTGATTGGTAATGGCGGTTCCATTGTAGTCTTTTCCGCTATCATAACCATGATAAGCCAGGGCATAGGTCGATTCATTCAACTGCACCAGGGAAGGCCAACTCATGGTTGAGTTGTCAGTGAACTGCATACTGGCTACTTCGGTAATGGGATCACCATCCGTATCAACAGTAAAGGTAGACATGTAACCATAATTACTAACGCCCCTATAAGCCAATAGATACGTATCATGATCTACTTTCACCATGGAATTAAATTGTCCGGTGTTGGTATCATGCTCTAAGGTCTGCTTGGTGGTTAATCTTCGGTCGTAGAGTGTTACTGTATTATTGCTCTGGGATGTTGTGGACACATTACCGCTGGCATCGTAGATGGAATTGGCAACGGGATTTACTGTCAGGGTCTCTAAACCATTTGCTGTACCGGACAGGCCAATCCCCAATGTGTAGGTATTGCTGCTAATGGAAATACTGGTTGGGGTAGCGCTGGTTAACGTGGCTGCACCGCCGCTGATCGCCAGTGCAAAATCACTGGCTTCCAACGCACCACTGCCGCCATTGGTGTTATAGGCCGCTTCGCTGAACGTGACCGCAACGGATGCATTCAAGTCATTAAGCGTTGTCCCGGTGATATAGGGACCGTTCACATCATTTAAATTATCTCCAACACCGGCAGCTGCATTCATTGCCGTTCCGCCGCTATTATAAATACTGCTGCCGGTGGCGGCCTTAATCAAAATGGATTCAACCCCGGCGGGGGATCCGGTAATATCGAGGAACATACGTACCACGGTCTCGCCGCCTGACAGGGCACTGGCACTGCCTTCCGCGGCATTGTCATTTTTCTTGACACTGCTGATTGCTGCTGCTGTGGCCGGGCCGCCGTTGCGGGAAAAAGTTAAGGAAAAGTCAGAAGCTTCCAGGGCACCGCTGCCGCCATTGGTGTTATAGGCTCCTGCAGTAAAGGTAATATCAACATAATTGTTATTCGCTACCACTGCGGCAGATTCGAAGCAGAAACCAGTGCAATAGGTAATAACCACCTGTCCGTGGCCCTCACGTGCGCCTGCTGAACTAGTCGTATTCGTGCTGGATGAGTTGTAGGATCCGCCGCCGCCGCCGCCCCTATCGTACATACCTGCACCGGCACCGCCTGAATAACCGCCACCGCCGCCGCCGCCCCAGCCGCCGCTATGGGATCCTCCTCCTCCACCAAAACTACCATCTAAACTGTAACCATTCCCACCTACACCACCATTTGTAAATGACTTTGCAACTGCTCCGTAACTAGTAGTACTAGTCCCTGAGCCACCATCTCCAGTGAATCCAGCTCCATTCCCTGCATAATTATTTGCAGTACCTCCATTACCATTAGTTCCTCCAGTACCCGTATATCCCCTTCCTCCCGTACCACTTGTAGTGGTTACAGCATCCATACCATGACCATTATTACTGGAGCTACTGTAACTCGAACCGCCGCCGCCTCCTGCAACAATCAATGCTGTGTTGTTGGATAACGCAACGAATGTACCGCCGCCGCCAGCACCATCATGGGACCCCTGGAGACCTTTCTGACCGACTAGAATTTTTAGAACATCTCCTTGATCCAGAGAAAAATCACCCTTCATCCTGGCACCCTTACCCGGAATATTAGAAGTAAAATTGGTCGGTAAGCCACCCTCAGCACCCCACACTTCAATGGTATAGGTTCCATTTGCGGGGACGGTCCATTCCTGGATGCCCTGGGTATTGATCGTAACTGCGTCATCCAGTGTGGTGCCGTCATAGGCCGTGTTCACCTGGGTCTGAATAGGACCAGTTTGCCCGGTTGCAGCGGCATTGGTAAAGGTTACCGTTGTTTGGGCAAGGGCAATTGATGGCATCAAGTATGCTACCAACATAAAGAAGAAATATTTCTGGATAGTCTTATTCATAAGCCAGCTCTATTCCGCAACGACCTCACTTACCCCATAGCCCAGGATCTCGATGGGATTATCCTGGGGATCAACGAATTCACTTAGTACGGTAAAAGTAACAATCGATAACCCGGCAGAAATCGTGGTAAACACCATGCTGGCCAGCTGCCCCGTACCGGAAACAGACGCTGAATCCACACCCAGAAACCCGGAATAGATATCAATCAGGCCTAAATTTGTGTCATCCTCGTAGTAAAACAGCATTTCAGGGGCACCATCGTAGAATGATCCCTGACTTAAATTCAATAGCGCAAGTTTCGCTTTATTATAACTTACCTGGATGTGGGAACCGGCAATACTGTCCACTTCCATGGCGTGTATATCCAGTGTCACGCCACCGCCAACGCTGGTGGTTGCCGTTGCCGGAAAAAACACAACCGCTGGTGTAAAGAACCCTGTTTCTTCTGCTGTCACAGGGTCTAAGGGGTTGGTAAACACATGGGAAGTGCCGGCCACATCGTTCGTGCAGGACGTGAACAGGATCGTACAGATGGTTACTAGATAAAGAATCTGCTTCATTAGAGGTCAAATTCCCACTGTAGTACAGTTCGGTTAAAATTTGGATCATAGGCAACACTGATTGACCGTGCGGCCTCGCGGTCATCTGGCCGGTCTTCTACGTCCTCAGGACCCGTTAAATAGGCATGCACCATATTCCCTATCCACACCACTGTCGTTAGACTGGAAAACAACAGCAGGTTGTTGTTTCGTTTTACCATTTCTTGATCAGCATTTTCTACCAGGGTCCGGTAATGGGAAATATCATCCAACGTGCTGGCTGAATTATAGGAAACAAGGTTACTGTTATAATCTGTTTGGGCTGAATTAAAAGCTGAATAATTGCTCAGGGTCATGCCAATCAAAACCACTTCCAAACCCAAAAAGGAGTAACCTACAATTTTTTTGTCGTTATAAAGCTGGCCCAGTCCTGGAAAAGCGGCGGAGCGCAGTAAGGCCCCGGTCTTTGTCTTGATAGCTGCAAAAGCCTGACTTTCCAGGAAAGCACGGGTACCCATCTGTCTTTTTTTGATCAAATTAGTGGGAATTTTGAGATCCAAAATATCCCAGGCCAGGATTTCCATTTCGGTGATTAAACCATCAACCTCGCCCTGGTAAGAAAGATTTTTCATGCTTTCGGCCGCACCGGTAGCCACAGAGAACATCTTACAGTCAATCGTATAAGTACTTCCAATCTTGCCAATGGATCCGTTGATCATGAACTCAACCCCCAGTGCAGCGCCTACTTCGGCAGCGCATTCCTCACTGGTACATTCGCCGGAAGAAAATCCCTGTTCCGTTAAGACATCGGTCATGGTGCGGCGATCCACCATCCGGACCCGGTCGGTGTAGCCTAATTCAGTGGTAAACCTGTCGGTTAATGTCTGTGCTTCCAGCACCGATATACCGCGGCCGTCAAAGTCGATCACGGCCATGGTTGGTTTTTCGGTTTCTCCGGCACGCTGCAGTTTCAGTCTTGGCGGTACATCCAGGCCTACAATTTCCCAGGACAGGATCTGCATTTCCAGCAGCAACCCTTCTATCTCGCCCTCATAGGTGGTATTTACAGACTCTACAGTTTCCCCTGTTTCTACAGAGAACATTTTGGCGTCAATCGTGTAACTGTCGCCCATTTTGCCCAATACACCATTGATCATATACTGCACACCCAAGAGCTGGCCAACTTCGGCAGCACATTCATCACTGACACAGCCTGATTGTGCCAAGCCCTGTTCAGCCATGATATTTTCAATAGCTTTACGCTCGATCAGTCGTACGGCGTTGGTATTTCCAATCTCAGTACGCATTCGTTCGGTAAGCGTCTGTACTTCCTGCAGGTTGATACCCTTGCCTTCAAAGTCTAAAATAGCTACCGTGCGGAGAATTGTAGGGGTATCGTCAACTATAGCAACTGGAAGACTTATCTCTTTCGGCATGTAATTAACCATAAACCCATCACCAATACGTGTCTCGGATTTGTTGCCGACACGATCAATAGCATAGGCACTGGCAAAATACTTTATATCGGACTGCAGTGCTAATCCGATCAGCAACGTATCGCTAATACTATTTGTTTTAACCCAGGGTACTACATCCGCTGCACCTGTTGACGTACCAATGGCAAAATAAAATTCCGCTACACCGGATACCGGATCGCTGCCGGCCATACCGAGATATAACGAGTCAGTACTTAGAATATTATCTTCGTCTTGGGTGAAGCTGCCTTCATAAAGATGACTGATAACTGGAGCGGTGTTATCAAATATAACCTGGGAACCGTCGGTGGTTGCGCTGTGCGATCCACGGGGATCCCCGTTCATATCCTCCGGCGTAAAATTAAACGGCACCACGCCTTCAGAATCACTCGGTGTCATGGCCTTTGTAGCAAACCAGTTATCCCCGAATCCGACTACATCAGCAGAATTGCCAGCAATCATAACAACCGGTTTATTGATTTGTTCTTTGGTACGGATAATAAGTGATATTACATCTCCAGCTTTAGCACCTTGAGTGAATGATTTGTTACTGGATGCGATAGAGATACTTTCTACAATGGCTTCAAGTTCAACAGCTGGCGGCGATCCATCATTAACCATAAATCCATCACCACTGATTGTTTCAGATTTGTTTCCGAAACCATCGACGGCGTAGGCGCTGGCGTAATATTGTACATTATACTGCAACGCTAACCCGGTCAATAAGGTATCAGTAATACTATTTGTTTTCGCCCAAGGCACTACATCCGCTGCACCTGGTGACGTACCAACAGCAAAATTAAATTCCGCTACACCGGATAATGAATCGCTTCCAGTCATACCAAGATACAGTGAATCAGTGGTCAAAATATTGTCTTCGTCTTGGGTGAAGCTGCCTTCATAAAGATGCTTGATAACCGGCGCCGTATTATCATACAGGACTTGCGAACCATCGGTGGTTTCGCTGAAAGATCCACGGGGATTCCCATTCATGTCCACCGGTGAAAAGTTAAACTGCACTACTCCGTCAGAATCGCTCGCTGTCATTGTTCTGGTAGCAAACCAGTTAACCCCAAAACCAACCACAACAGCAGGTTCACCAGCGACTATGACAACCGGGTTTTGGATTTGTTCATTGGTGAGAAAAATAAGCGATATCACATCTCCGGCTTTTGCACCGTTAGGAAATGATTTGTTACTCGTTGCCATGGCAATATTTTCCACAATACTTTTTTCTTCAGCCTTATTAATCAGCAGTAGATTATTGCTGGGTGTGCCAATCCTCGTATATCCTGCAATGTCCTTTATTTGTGCCGTAAAAAGTGCCGTTGCACCGGCAGCAAAGTTTTGAGCCTTCTTAAACTCATCCTGGCTCAGTGTAACTACAATTGAATTACCAATATTGTCCTTGCTGATAGCCGCCGCAGATCCAATCTCAAGCGTGTCACTGCCATCAAAACTCACCAAGACCTGCACCGCGCCACCGATTAAACTAAAATCGTTATCGATCGGTACGTTTACCAGCACATTCTGGTTATTCGCATTCCATTGGTTTTCTACTACCGTGCCGCCGGAAGTGCTTACTTGCCCAACAGTAAAATCAGCTGGTGGCGACTGGTCAAAAACGACATAGGAATTATTGGTTGTGGTATTAATGCTCTCACTCTCACCAGCCAGATCTGCAGCAGTAATGTTGAATTCTACTTGTCCTTCAGGATCATTTTCTGTCAGGATATAACTGGCCCGGTAGGTATCCTGCCCCAGGACTGCAATAGTTTGCGCCTTTTTATTCAGGATATTCACTTCAGAGTCGAACAGCGCATCCTGGATACGAAAAGTAAGCTGGATCGTATCATTGGCACTGGCAATGGCTGGTTCGGCACCGGTAGCTGCTATTGCCACCTCAGTAAAAATGGGTCTGGTACCGTAATAACGGACATAACTGTTATCCGTAACTGTTGTTATCTTATCGTAAGGAATGGCATTCGCGTCCGTATAGTCGATTTCAAACTGGGCCAGGCCGAACTGATCCTGATCTGCAACAACAATAGAGAAAAGATACTTGTTCTCACCTAGATCTTGTACTGCGGCCGTCTGACCGCTAATAGTAGCCGCATTCACTACCAGGGGCATGTCTGAAGTAATTTCAACAGTGATTTCATCTCCAGGCTTAGAAAGCGTATCACCATGACTGCCATTGGATGTTATCCTGGTAAGCAAAATAGATAATCCCCCCGAACTAAATTCAACCTTACTGCCATCAAAAACTGTGGACGTGGCAGCACTCATATTTCGGGCTACATCGCCCCCGGCAAGACTGAATGACAGAACACCTTCTGTATCAGCGCCGGTCATACGGCGCCAGACCCGCGACGTAAGATCGCTTAGATTTTCGTGTCCATCAATCGGTTGTCCGCCAATAGTCGCATCCACAATATCAATTTTTTCGCTGGCAGTAAATTCAACAAAGACGGTATCTCCTAACCCAGCTTTGGCAGGGTCTACACTACTGGAATAGATGTGTTTATTGCCAATTTTAGGAACGGACTTATCAACAAGGATACTGAAACTACTTTCATCACTCGTGGTGCTATTTCCGGCAACATCTGTTATTATACCATAAAATGTAATACTGTTACCTTCGCCAAAATTACCGAGATCATTATTGTTCTTGGCTTGCAGTGTTTTATTGCTTCCTAGATCACTACCGGAAACGGTATAACTGCCCAGTGAACCAGCGTCATTTCCGTTAACTTTTGCTACTATTTCAAGGGAACTATTAATGATGGAGGCGTCGTTATCAATGGGCACTGTGATAGCTATACCTGTATTGGTGCTGTTGAAATAATTCGGCACAACGTTTCCGCCGCTAACCTCTACACTGCTAATTGATGTTTTTGGTGCTGTACGGTCAAACGTAATGGAACTCCCGTTGGTAACAGTGCTAACAGTAGATCCTTCATTACCGGAGGAATCCCTGTAGTTTGAAATACTGAAACCGACTAATCCTTCCGCACCCCTACCATCCATAACAATATACTTACTCAATGTTTGGTTGTCCTTATTACGATACAGCGCTGCCGCTTGCCCAAGAATTTTGACATTTACTGCCGCAGGATCAATGGGCTCATCTGCTGTAAAATACACCCATACCGTATCGCCCACCTTTGCATACGCAGTATTGCCATTACTGGATATAAGGGAAACTGCAGTTAGTTGCGGTGGAGACCAATCATCAACAACTTCACCAGTTTCCTGAGCATAGAGTAAGCCATTTCCTATAAAGAATAATATAAATATCGATAGATAGCTGTATCTCATCAGGTAAATTATTTTTCTATTTTCTTGACGCATTTTTAACCCTATAAATTTAACGAGGAGCCATTAGAAGATAAACAGCTACCTTAGAGATGTGATATTGCGCACAATACAACTTTTGTCGACGCAGGTAACTGGATTCCATGAAAATAGGTTAAACCAAGGATTTTTTCCATATTAAGATATATTAATCCATAAATCACAATTTATTGTAGAGTTTTTTACATACCCATTTGATGGATAGGTTATGACCTAACCGCAAATCACCCCAATTTTCAGGAAGTTGCTGTACTTGCCCACCATACAGGTTTGTGATTTGCGGATCCACTTCCAATTCTCTGAAGGCACCATCCTGAGCATGGATTGTGCGCCATTGGGTAAAGCGAACGTTGTTGGCGATAACATACCCGCTTGGTTTGGAAAATCCGCAAAATCTTTCTGAAACGCCGGTTCCGGCCATACCAGCAGCAATAGCATGGATCGCCAGTGGTAACTCTTGATCCCAATTTTCTGCTAAAAGAGCAACAATTAGACCGCCATAACTATGCCCAATCACCCATAAGGAATCCAGGTGCGGATTATCCATTGCAAAGTTGATCATTCTTTTATGGAATCTATCTGCAGCCTGTTCTGGACATTGATTCCAGTCATAACGATACAGCCAGATGGGTACCTGAGATCTGCTTAATTCCCGTAATGGTTCCATCCATTCAAACCCCTTCGTCGTCCAACCCTTAGGATAATAGCCAGGGAGAACAACTATGCCATAAGTTGAGTCGGCTACATGGTAACCGGTTAGTCGATGGTAGCCATCATTTCTAGCGATAATATATTGATCGTAACCCTTTTTATCGTAGCGAAACTTTTCCAGTGTAAAGTCGACATACTTTGTGTCACTGCAGGTTAATGACACAAAAATGTAAAATATCAATCCGGTTAATTTTTTGAAATATTTTCTCATCAGACTAACATAATAATAATTCAAATTTTTATAAAGATTAAACCAGTGACTTTTCTGCCGCCTCCACTGTATTTTCAACGAGCATGGCGATCGTCATGGGCCCTACCCCGCCAGGAACAGGTGTGATGCTACCGGCAATGCCCTGCACTGCCTTAAAAGAAACATCTCCTACAAGTTTATACCCCTTTTCTGAGTCATCATCTACCCTATTTATTCCAACATCAATTATGGTAACGCCCTCTTTAATGAATGATTGATCTACAAATTCGGGTACTCCCAAAGCGGCAATTAATATATCGGCCTGTTTAGCCAAGGCCCTTAGATCTGTCGTCCCCGAATGACAAATAGTTGTAGTGGCATTCGAAAATTTCTGTTTTTGGCTCAGCAAAATCGACATGGGCCGGCCGACAATATTACTTCTACCAAGTACGACCGCATGTTTTCCGGAAGGATCAATATCATAATGCTTGAGAATTCGCATAATTCCCTTTGGTGTACAGGGTACGTACCGTGGTCTTCCAGCGGTTAACCGACCTAGATTTTCCGGATGAAAACCATCTACATCCTTTTGGGGTGCAATCGCATTAATAATCAGCGCTCCATCTATATGATCTGGCAAGGGTAATTGCACCAAAATACCATGATAAAGAGGATCATTATTGAGAGCTTCTATTTGTCCAAGAAGATCGGCCTGGGTTGTTTCAGAAGTTAGCTTTATCGTTTCAGAATGAAGCTGTAGTTTGGAGAATTTTCGGGTCTTATTACGTACATATACCTGCGATGCTGGATCTTCTCCAACTATAACGGCTGCAAGACCAGGGACAACACTGGCATCTTTGAGAGATTGAATACGGCTTTCTAAGGAAGTGTAGACTGCATCTGAAACCACCTTGCCCGATAGAATCCTGGTTTCAGCCATAGTATAGGCTAGGTTAATTCAGTTCTTCGTCAATAACTTCGATGATTGAGTGTACTTTTCCTTCAATCTCAGAAGTGAACTTATCTTTTTCATTGCGCGAAGAAAAATATTCGTCAGCAATATTCATGGCTGCCAACATGGAAATTCTAGTGGTTGATTGTGGATCGGTGAGTCCTTGCTGAACTTCCCGCATTTTTTCATCAACATATTTAGCAATGGATTTAATGTACGTGGAATCCGCCGGTGCCTTTACCGTATAATCCTGGCCAAAAATTGTTACGCGAACAAAACTTTCATTGTCATCCATAGATGTGCTCCTCAATTCCTCGAATTCATGAACGTAATTTAGCGTTAAACTCAGATGAAACAAGGCGCTTAATTTTATCTATTACGGAAGTTACATCCTTGTCTTCAAGAGTTTTATTTGGGTTCTGAAATTTGAAATGAAAGGTAACGCTTTTTGCCTTTGATCCCAGGCTGTCATGGCGAAAGATATCCAGTGGAAATACAGCAATAAGATTGGAAAAGTTTTTTCCTTTAATCGACGCGGAAACTGCTCCCGTCTCTACTTCTTCACTCAGCACAAAATCAACATCTCGTTCCACGATCGGATAGAGATTAATCGTTGCGAATTTTCTTTGCTTATCCAGCAATGTTGTAAATGAACCAATGTCAATATGAAAACTATACACAGGATCGTCAATTTCAAGGTTCAAATCTGTTACAAATTTCCTGTCAACGGTCCCCAGTAAACCAAAGCATTGTTTACCCTGGTTAATATTGAATGCATTGGTAAATCCACTACTTTTAGCCGGCTCAAAATCAGGCGCACTGGTCCCCAGGGCTAGAAACAGGCTATTAATATGCCCCATAGCGGTAAAAAGGTTGCTATCTTTTTCCTGCCCGTGCACCGAAAGTGTGGCACTATGTCCGTGTAAAACAGCGCACATGATGGGCGTTTCCTTAATGCCCTTGAAACCTGGTTTTTGTTGCTGAAACACATTCCCTATTTCAAACAAATACACATCCGGGGAACCATTTTTGATATTAAAGTCGACTGTTTCCAGCAAACCGGGCAGTATATCTGTCCGCATATGGGTCATGGTCTCACTTAGTGGATTCATTACAGGTACCGGTTTTTGCCCACTGGCCTTGGCCCATCCTGCACTCTGCAGCGAATTTGATTGACATTCGTGATAGCCAAACCCGCTTAATAGCTGTCGCAGTTGGTCAAGATTGTCCTCCGGATCCGGGTCAACCGGCGAGAATGAGGATGAAAAATTAGTCGCTGCGGGAATATTATCATATCCATATACTCGGATGATCTCCTCTATCAAATCAACCTCCCGTTCCAAATCGGGACGATATGTTGGTGGGCTACAAACCCAATGATCCTTTTTCTTATTATTGGTCACCCCAAGTCCACTCAGAATTCCAGTTACTTTTTGGTCATTGATATCGCAACCGGAAAAAAGATCCAGCTCGGAACGTCGCATTACAATACGCGGCACCTTAACAGTGCCTGGATATTCATCAATTATACCGGGCACCATTGTTCCGCCGGCCAATTCCATAAGTAGATTGATAACACGCCATAATGCAGTTTCAGCTGCTTTAATATCTGCCCCCCGTTCAAATCGTCGCGAAGCATCGGTGAGCAAACCTAGTTCCTTGGAACCCTTGCGAATGGTAACTGGATCAAAATAAGCACTTTCGACAAAAACTGTCGTTGTGTTTTCGGTTACCGCTGATTTTAGACCGCCCATGATGCCGGCCAAAGCAATTGGCTTTTTTCCATCGGTAATCAAAAGTTGCTGCTGGGATAATTTCCTTTTTTCCTCGTCCAGGGTGGTGATCTGTCTATCATTTTTTACCCGCCGAATACCAATGGTATTTGAAGGGATCTTATCGTAATCGAAAATATGGGTTGGGTGCCCCATTTCCAGGAGTACATAATTTGATATATCTACTATATTATTAATACTCCGCTGGCCGGCGGCCTTCAGTCGCCCTACCATCCAGTCCGGAGATGGTCCAACAGACACATTCTCTAGTACAGCACCCATGTATCTAGGGCAGTCATTTTTATTGGCTATTTTCACAGTGGCGATATCGTGAATGTCATCCGCTTTATTATTTACTTTTTTTATGAATAATTCTTTGAGTTTTCTACCGGTTTTTAGGGCGATTTCCCGGGCCACGCCATAATGGGAAAAACCATCTGGTCTGTTAGGTGTAATATCAAGATCCAGGGCATCATAAACCTCACCCAGGTAGGCATTAATTGCTGTACCGGCCTTCAATTTATCAGGCAGTACCATAATTCCTTCATGTTCATCCGATATACCGAGCTCACGTTCCGAGCAAATCATACCTCTACTCTCTTCGCCCCGGATTATTGCTTTTGATATTTTAAACCCGCCAGGTAATTCTGCCCCTACTTGCGCAAAGGGAACCGTTTGCCCCGCTGCTACATTGGGTGCGCCGCACACCACATTCACTGTAGTGGTCCCATCATTGACCGTACATAATTGTAACCGATCAGCATTGGGATGCTTTTTGGCTGTCGCCACTTTGCCGATAACAACTCCGGATAAGACTGAAAAATCATGTACCGGTTCTGCTTCCAGCCCCAGCATGGATAACATATCCGCCAGGTCTGCTGGATCTTCCTTTATACTAACAAATTCTTTGAGCCAGTCAATGGAAATACGCATCAAAATTGTTCCAGGAAGCGTTTATCACCTTGGAAGAAAAGGCGAATGTCTGTTATGCCGTATTTCAGCATGGCGATCCGTTCGATTCCAAGTCCGAAGGCGTAGCCATGCCAAATATTGGGATCGTAACCAACGTTTTCGAATACAGCTGGGTCTACCATGCCGCAACCCAGAATCTCCAGCCATTGCTGCCGCTTATCATCCCAGATATCAACTTCTGCGCTTGGTTCAGTAAAGGGAAAGAAACTGGGGCGAAAACGCATGCGCACATCATTGCCAAAGACACGTTTTACAAAAAATTCTAATGTTCCCTTCAAATCGGCAAAGGAAATATATTTATCAACAACCAGACCTTCAACTTGGTGGAACAAACAATAACTCTTAAAACTGATGGCTTCATTTCTATAAACCCGCCCTGGCACAATATAACGCAATGGCGGATCCGTATTTTCCATTAGATGGATCTGGACATTTGATGTATGGGTGCGCAGCACCACATCCTTTTGAACAAAAAAAGTATCCTGCATATCCCGGGCCGGATGGTGTTGCGGAAAATTAAGGGCCGTAAAATTATGATAATCGTCATCGATTTCGGGGCCATAGGCCACCATGAAACCAATTGACTTGAAAATATCTTTTATCTCCTTGAGGATTTTCGTGACGGGATGTATCGTACCTGTTCGCTGCATTTCACCAGGCAGTGTATAATCAACGTTTTCTGTCAACTGCGTAACAGTATCAATGAGTTTAGCGACCTTGGCATCGAATATTTCGGTCAGTTCCTGCTTGAGATCATTGATCAATTTTCCAGCATCCGGTCGTTCCTCTGGCGATATTTTCCCCATCTGGGAAAATAGTTTTGCCAAGGCACCCTTGCGTCCGAAATATTTACTTTTTAATGCATCTATTTCACGGCGATCAGTAGGAAACGAATCGAGGTCGGTCTGAAATGACTTCCGGACCGCCTCGATAGTTTCTTGAATAGTGTTGGTCACTCCTGTACAGCAGTAACCAACTCGGCAAAGGTTTCTGGATTACGCACTGCCAGTTCGGACAGCATTTTTCGATCCAGTTCAATACCTTTACTTCTAAGGCCTGCAATAAATGCAGAATATGACATCCCGTTTAACCTGGCCGCGGCATTGATTCGCGCGATCCATAAGCGCCGGAAAACGCGCTTTCTCTGACGCCGATCACGGTAAGCATAGGTACCGGCCCTCCATACAGCTTCTTTTGCTGATTTGAAAGTGCGGCTCCGGGCACCATAGTAGCCTTTGGCCTGCTTGATGATCTTTCGATGACGTCTGTGCCTTGGGACAGAACTATTTGCTCTTGGCATTTTTCGCCTCCTTTATAAGCCCAGCATACGGCGTACTCTTTTTTCCTCAGTACTATCTACGAGCGTTGTTTTACGCATTTTTCGCTTAGCACTTTTTGACCGCCTGATGAGCATATGGCTATGGTTTGCTTTGTTTCGTTTTATACGTCCACGACCGGTAAGCTTAAACCTCTTGGCAGCGGCACGTCTTGTTTTCGTTTTTGGCATTAGATTTACTCCTAAAATGCAGTGAAATATACGGAGATTCGTCTTCCTTCCAGATCAGTTTTTCCTTCCGGCTCAGCAATATCTTCCAGAGCATCTGCTACCCGGTTCAACAAATCTTCTCCCAGGTCAATACGGCTCATTTCCCGGCCTCGAAACATAATTGTGACCTTTAACTTGAACCCTTCCTGGAGAAACTTTCTGCCCATATTATTGACCTTTGTTTGAAAATCATGATCTCCAATTTTTGGGCGAAGTCGTATTTCTTTAACCTTAATAACATGTTGTTTCTTTTTACTGATCTGTATCTTTTTTTTCTTCTCGTATTTAAGTTTTCCAAAGTTAACAATTCTGCAAACGGGTGGTTTAGAATTTGGCGATACTTCCATAAGATCCAGGCCTACTTCCTCGGCCCGTTTCATGGCATCTTCCAACGCCACAATACCTAACTGTTCTCCATCCTCTGATATTAGCCTGACTTCTGCTGCGTTTATTCGTTCGTTAACTTTTGCTTTATCAATTAGTGCGATACGTATTCCTCCTGGTTTCTATTTCTGTTTTTAATTCTGTTACGACATCATCCAGTAACTTGGTACCCAAATCTCCTTTGAAACGTCGTCGTAATGCTACTCGATTGTCCTGAGCTTCTTTTTCTCCAACAATTAGCATCACATTTATGCGTTGTAATTCTGCTTGACGGATTTTTGCGCCGACTTTATCGGGCTGGCCATTTAGTTGGACCCTTAACCCCGCCTCTTGCAACGTGTTTTCCACATTTCTGGCATAATCTATCACCTTATCGGATACGGGTAATACGGCCACCTGTACTGGCGCCAGCCACAATGGAAAATCGCCACCAAAATGTTCAATTAAAAAACCGACGAATCGTTCGTGGGTACTCAAGGGAGCACGATGGATGCAAAGTGGTGTTTGTTCCCGCCCGCCTTCATCGGTAAAGGTCAGGCCAAATCGTTTTGGTATAGCAAAATCTACCTGATTGGTGGCCAATGTGAACTCTTTCCCAATGGCACTCCAAACCTGCACATCGATCTTTGGACCATAGAATGCTGCTTCGCCTGATATCTCCTCATGTTCAAAATTGCCTTCTATCAATGCTTCTCGTACTTCCGCTTCCGTCTGTTGCCATAGTTCTGGTTCATCAATATATTTCTTACCAAAACCTTCGGGATCATGGAGGCCGAACCGAAGCTTGTATTTATCAATACCAAATATATCAAAATAGTACAGGTACATATTGCAGACCGCCAGGAATTCATCCTTGAGTTGATCTTTGGTACAATAAATATGGGCATCATTCATCTGCATACTTCGTACCCGCATCAGGCCAAATAATTGCCCTGACTTTTCGTAGCGATAACAAGTTCCGTATTCCGACAATCGCACGGGCAGGTCACGATAACTTTTTGGACGAGCCGCATAAATTTTATGGTGATGTGGACAATTCATTGGTTTAACATAATATTCTATCCCATCAACATCCATACTGGGGTACATAGCATCCTGGTAATGATCCAGGTGGCCTGATTTTTCGTACAAAGATCCTTTCGTCAGATGGGGTGTTCTCACTCTCTGATATTCAGCTTTATCCTCCGTTTCCTTGGCCAGGGCTTCTAACTCATCAATGATCACAGTACCATTTGGCAGCCATAGCGGTAGACCGGGCCCCACTTCCTCATCAAACGTGAACAAATCAAGTTCTTTACCCAGTTTACGATGATCACGCTTTTTTGCTTCGTCAAGGAAGTTCAAGTATTTATTTAACTCTTTCTTTGAACTAAAAGCTGTACCATATATACGCTGCAGCATCTTATTGCTTTCATTGCCGCGCCAGTAGGCACCGGAAGTATTAAGTAGTTTAAAGAATTTGATCTTCCCCGTTTGCGGTACATGGGGGCCACGGCACAGATCTGTGAAATCGCCTTGTGTATAGGCAGAAATATTATCATCACCATCAATATCTTCAATTATTTCAACTTTATAGGACTCGTTCATTTTATTAAATAGCTTGGCTGCATCACCGTGGGTCAATTCCATCCTCGTTACCACATAATCATTTGCTGCTAATTCATGCATTTTTTTCTCAATTCTTACTAGGTCATCATCAGAAAATGTGCCATCTATATCAAAATCATAATAAAAACGATTTTCTATCGCTGGCCCAATGGTCACTTTTGCATCTGGGAAAAGCTCTTTAACAGCGTGGGCCATCAAGTGCGCCGTACTGTGCAGCAATACTTCATGTCCCTCCGGCGAATCACCTGTGATTATAGCTATCTCTGCATCAGCTTCAATGGGGATATTCAGATCAACGGATTGACCATTGACCTGTGCCGCTAAGGCATCTTGTGCCAGGCGAGAACCGATGTTTTCTGCTATTTCTTGAGGAGTAACACCACTATCGTAAGAATGGGTGCTATTATCCGGAAGCGTAACGGTAATTTGACTCATAATGTGATAAAGTCCGGGTACAAATTAAAATGTGATTTCCGCTACAAGGACAGAAACGTTATCGGCGGTCACCCCTGGATGACGCTTTTCATGTTGGCCGAAGTCAGTCTTCATTATATTTACTATAATATGTCTTCCTACAATTAATTGTGGGCGATACTGGACTTGAACCAGTGACCTCTTGCATGTCAAGCAAGCACTCTAACCACCTGAGCTAATCGCCCCAAGTGGGTACGAAATTCGATGTGCAAACGGATTTTTGCAATCTATTTTTCAGGATTACTTAAATCGCTTTTTATAACAATAAATTAAAAACTTTGGTCGTTATCTTTTGGTTGAAATAGACCGCTATATGCTACTGGATCCTGAAGTATTTCTTTTGCTTTGATTACGACAGGATCGTCTTTGATTGATTCTTCGACCCGGAATTCTGACCCTTTCATGATACTCGCTAATTCTAATAAGAGCCTACGCCGTAAATCATTTTTTTCCATCTCAAACAAGGTTGCTTCCCAACCAATAATAAACGTTTCTACAAAATCAAAGGCATGGATAAGATCCATATTGGTACTATCCAATGCAGCTAATTTTGTCCGTGCTTCCTGAAATTGCTTTTCCCCCTCAGTTGTTACATCGAGATCATGATCGTTAATAAATACCTTGAAGTCAGTAATCAGGTCCAAATCTATCAATGCATCTTCATAACTATCATATTTATGCTGCCGCTCCTGGGCAAAACTAAAAAATAAACCTTTCCGCCAGCATTCCCGCAACAGAGGAGTACTTTTAGGCATTTTCACTTCATAATCTGGTGTGATGCCTCCACCGCCTTTAACCGTTCTGCCACCTACGGTGAAAAAGATACTATCTTCTTTTTCACCTCGTACCACTAGCCCATCATTAATATAGCCAGGTTTTTGAATTAATCGTCCACTGGGTATGTAATATTTAGCCGTGGTTACTTTGAGGCTTCGCTTACCACTACCATCCAGGCCATACACGGACTGCACCAATCCTTTACCGAATGAAGTTGTCCCAACAATAACTCCCCGATCCAGGTCCTGTATGGTACCAGCGATGATTTCACTAGCTGAGGCACTGCCTTCATTAATAAGAATAGCGATTTTTACATCTTCTTCAATAACCGGTTTTTTTCTAGCAATATATCGTTTATTAGCTTCTGGCAGACGGCCTTTTGTAGAAAGCAGCAGTTCACCTTTTGGTAGGATCATGTCAAGTATTTCAATCGCGGATTGCAACAGTCCGCCCGGGTTATCACGCATATCAATGATGATTCGGCGAGCATTATCACGTTGCAGGTTCATAATGGAAGAGCGCATTTCTGGCCCGGAATTCTTGGAAAACCGCATTAGGCGAATATATCCGGTTTCATCATCCAACATTCCAGCATAGGGGATATCCTTAACTGTAATATCAGCACGGGTTAAAACGAAATCAATTAATTGTTCATTGCCAAATCGTTTGATGGATAGTGTTACATCAGTACCCTTGGGTCCCCGAATATGACTTGCCGCATCATCCAGCGACATTTCTTCAGTAAGCGATCCATCTATCTTGACAATAATATCGCCGGCAATTATACCCTTATGCTTAGCAGGTGAATTATCAATCGGAGATATTACGGTAAGCTTCTTATCTCGTTCGCCTAAGTTTATCCCAACGCCACCATATTTTCCCTTAGTTAAAAGGTCTAAGCCTTTTTTTTCATCATCTTCTAAGTAAACGGTATAGGGATCAAGGCCATCAAGAATATTATTAATAACTGTTTTGGTGAATTTCTCTGTATCCAAGCGATCAGCATATCGCGTAATCAGCGATTTATAAACCTCATTGATCAAGCGTTGTGAATGGGCCAGCTCACGATAAACGTCTGATTTCGTTAACGCCAGAGAAAATAGACTGACCACAATGACCGCTATTGAGAGGATACTAATTTTACTTAATTTTTGGTTGTTCTTTATCAAAATATAAACTTTCTTCTTTTCATTTCATTCAATACCATTCGGTGAATATCACCTTTTTTACCATACCCATCAAGAATAACATAACGATCATTGAATCTTTCTGCTAATTCGTGGTAGGTTTTTCTGACGCGGGTTTGAAATTCAATTCCTTCACCCTCAATGCGATCCTTATCGTTATCTAGCCTTCTTAAGGCTTCCTCTGGTCGTATGTCTACGAAAAATGTAATATCTGGGAGCAATGTAAAGGTAGCATAATTATTCAATTCAATGAGCCATTCAATATCCAGGTTTCGACCACCGCCCTGGTAGGCCAGTGTCGAATCACTATACCGATCAGCGATTACATATTTTCCCTGATCCATATTGGGAATTATGACCTCCTGCGTCAATTGAGCCCTGCTGGCTGTCATCAATAGCGATTCGGTACGGTCACCCATTTGACCAGAAGAACTACTGTGCAGCAATATCTCCCGAATCGATTCAGAAATATTTGTGCCCCCTGGTTCCCGAACTAAAATGGTTTCCACGCCAGAATTATTCATGTGTTCCAGCAATAACCTGGCCTGGGTAGATTTACCGCAACCGTCAATTCCTTCAAACGTGATGAATTTCCCGTTATTTAAAGAAGACATTTGGATCTGGCTTTCCGATGATTAACACTATTTCTCCTCGAGGATCATGCTTAGAAAAATACGATATTAACTTTGAAACTGTTCCACGAATAATTTCTTCGTTCATTTTGGTCAATTCCCGGGCTACAACCGCTGGGCGGTCCCCGATAATATCAGCTATGTCCTTTAATGTTCGTTTTAACCTGCGGGGACTCTCATAGAAGACAATTGTTGCCTGTTCATCTTTCAGTGCATTCAACCGTTTTTCACGACCTTTTTTTGGTGGTAAAAACCCTTCAAAAAGAAACCGATCTGAGGGCAGACCGGATGCAATAAGTCCCGCCAAAGCAGCAGAGGGGCCTGGAATAGTTTCTACTTTAATATCTTCAGTGATTGCCGCCCGGGTCAATTTATATGCGGGATCACTAATTCCTGGAGTGCCGGCATCGCTGATCAAAGCCACATCTTTACCATCATTAAGATGGGCGATGATTTGGGGTATACGTGTAAACCGATTATGTTCGTAATAACTGATAAGTGGTCTTTTTATACCGTAGTGATTCAACAATTTCTTTGAATGACGTGTGTCTTCAGCAGCGATCAAAGAGACAGCGGAAAGAGTTCCCACGCCCCGATAGGTTATATCTTGCAAGTTCCCAATTGGAGTAGAAACAATGTACAGCGTACCGGAGGTTTTGGTCACAATCGAGCGATAGCTCTCCTGATGATCTCATCAGCAAGATCTATCTCTTCCCTGGTAATATTCAGGTGGGGCCTGAAACGTATCGATTTTTTCCCCGAACCGAGGATCATGGCACCCTCAGCAATGATCAAGTCGGCCAAAGTATCCCGCGTAGAACCATCAAGTAAATCGAATGCTGCAAACAAACCGCGGCCGCGAACATTATGTACCACTCCGTCAAAATCAGTTTGAATATCGTGGAGTTTCGCCAGTAGATAATCTCCATTAGTAGCGGCCTGGTTAACTAGGTCCTCTGCCGCAATTATTTCCAGATATAAGCTAATTCGTACCATATCCACAATGTTACCACCCCAAGTTGAATTCAGGCGACTGGACTCATGAAATACATTATTTTCCACTTCATCAATCCGTTTTCCGGCAAAAATACCGCAAATCTGCATTTTCTTACCAAAACTAATTATATCAGGCCGAGTAGATGGATTGAAAAGCTGGTGGGCCCACATTTTTCCTGTAATTCCTACGCCTGTCTGTACCTCATCGTAAATAAGCATAAACTCATGTTCATCAGCTAAAGCACGAAGTTCTTGGAAAAATTCTCCTCGAAAATGATTATCGCCGCCTTCTCCCTGGATTGGCTCGATGATCAATGCAGCAATATCATCTGGATTCTCAGCAACCGCAGACTTGATCTGATTTATGGCCGTTGCTTCCGCTTTAATTACATGTTCCAGTACTTCATCAGTTAGGGGAAAGTGCAACTTCGGATTAGTAATTCTGGGCCAATCAAATTGCGGAAAATACAATGTTTTTCGAGGGTCGGGAGAATCCGTTAAACTCATGGTATAGCCTGTTCTGCCATGGAAGCACTCTGTGAAATGGATGACTTTGGATCCTTTTTCCTCTTTTCCTGCTGCCAGGTTTTTTCGCACCTTCCAATCGAAGGCTGCCTTCAGAGCATTTTCTACACCTAAGGCTCCCCCTTCAACGAAAAATGAATATGGTAAATAATCCGGTTGAGCGATACGGCCAACAGTTTCCACGAATTCTGCCATTTGTGTCGAATAAATATCTGAATTTGTAGGTTTATTGAGTGCAGCATCAGTGATTCGTTCCCGGTTTTCCAGCAAGGTCGGATGATTGTAGCCCACCGACATTGAGGAAAACATAGAAAAAAGATCCAGATACTCTTTACCATCTCGTGCATCTACCAACCAGGATCCATGGCTCTTTTTTAGGTCAACTACTTGTTCCATACCATCAGCCAGCATATGTTTGCCAATTTTTGCATGTACATTCCGCGCATCAATCATCTATAATATTCCTTCCCTATAATTACTAAATATCAAATGTGATGCCTTGCGCCAAAGGCAGATCATCACTCCAATTAATAGTGTTGGTTTGTCGCCGCATATACTGTTTCCATGAATCAGAACCGGACTCACGGCCGCCGCCAGTTTCTTTCTCACCACCAAAAGCACCACCGATCTCGGCACCTGATGTGCCAATATTAATATTGGCAATTCCACAATCGCTGCCCGCTGCGGATAAAAACATTTCCGCATTTTGTAGTTTCGTGGTAAACATGGATGATGAGAGTCCCTGTGGAACCGCATTATGCAATTCTAGCGCTGTACCCAGCTCTTCAAATTCAATGATGTAAAGTATTGGCGCAAATGTTTCGTTCTGGACTATATCCCAGTCATTCTTCACTCGGGCGATTGTAGGTTCAACGTAAAATCCAGTACCTGGGATCGGTTTGCCTCCGTAAACTATTTCACCGCCAGCAGCAGTGATAGCATTTATCGCGTCCTTATATGCATCAACAGCCCCTTGATTGAGTAAAGGGCCCATGAGTGTACCTTTTTGCAGTGGATCACCGATATGTACCTGTTTATAAGCATTGATTAGGCGTTTAATAAGCGTATCAGCAATACCTGTTTGTGCAATTACCCGCCGGGTGGATGTACAACGCTGTCCAGCTGTACCGACAGCACCAAATGCAATAGCAGGTATAGCCAGGTCAAGATCGGCAGTATCATCGATGATAATGGCATTATTACCACCCAATTCTAAAATCGTTTTACCAAACCGCGGGGAAACAACTTCAGCTACACGGCGTCCCATGGCTGTTGATCCAGTGAATGAAATTAAAGG
>Ga0257111_1000193_pt1 | contig 24396 bp, 19 predicted proteins | sample LP_taG_6_FD_191567 | JGI IMG/M metagenome (GOLD analysis project Ga0257111, IMG submission 191567) | Marine microbial communities from Northeast Subartic Pacific Ocean, Canada - LP_J_2015_P26_500m | ecosystem: Environmental > Aquatic > Marine > Oceanic | place: Canada: Northeast Subartic Pacific...
CTCGTCCGGGACGCTGGCGGCCGGTGAACGCCTCAAGGCCGACCACGGGGCGAAGATCGCCGCGGTCGAGGCCCTCGAGTGTCCGACGATGCTCTACAACGGATTCGGCGAACACAACATCCAGGGGATCGGCGACAAGCACATACCTCTGATCCACAACGTCACCAACACGGATGTCGTCATCGGCGTCTCGGACTCGGCCTGCGACGAGCTGGGGATGGCCTTCTGTACCGCCGAGGGCCTGGCCTATATCGCCTCGTTGGGCGTGGACGGCGCAGTCATCGACACACTCCGCCACTTCGGCCTTTCCAGCATCTGCAACGTGGTGGCTTCGATCAAGACCGCAAGGGAGCTGGACCTGGGGCCGGATGACGCCATCGTCACGGTGGCGACCGACGGGTCCGAGATGTACGGCAGCGAACGCGAGTCCATGGCCGCCGGTCGCTACGCCGGCGGATTCGGACCGTCGGAGGCCGCAGCCGCGGTGGCCAGCCACCTGTTGGGGGCCGATACCTCCCACGTGGAGGTCCTGGACGAGATCGGCAGGAACCGCATCTTCAACCTCGCTTACTACACGTGGGTCGAGCAGCGCGGCATCGACTTCGCCGACTTCGAGGTCCGACGGGGGCAGGACTTCTGGCGCCACGTCCAGACCATGGCCCCGACATGGGATTCCATGATCGACGAGCTGAATGGCCGTGCCGGCGTGCCGGCCGCCGACTGAGCGCGTCGGTCACCAGCGGGACGATGGCCGACGCCCCGTCTAGCCGGCCCGATCCCGGAATCGGCTGGCTGGGAAGCCCACCCGGCGCCACCTGGCCGCGGCCGGAGGATCCGCCGGCCGGCGACGCCAACCCGTTCATCACCTTCCGGACCCTGCTCTGGTCGCACCACACAGCGATGGCCGCCGGCTGGTCGGACGACAGGTACGTGGAGATGGTCCGTCGGCTGGACGCGGCCGTCGCCGACGTGGACGGCCGCGGCTTCCACACCACCCCGTACCGCCATCTGTCCGCTCTCGGGGACGCTGTCGGCCAGACGGGGGGCATCTGGGCGAAGGACGAGACCGGCAACGTGTCGGGCAGCCACAAGGCCCGGCACCTGTTCGGCCTGGCCCTCCACCTGGAGGTCAATGGGGTTCCGTCGACCACGCCGTTGGCCATCGCATCGTGTGGCAACGCCGCCCTGGCCGCTGCGACAGTGGCACGTGCCGCCGGGCGACCGCTGGCCGTACAGGTCCCGACGTGGGCCGACGAAGGCGTGCTGGAACGACTCGACGACCTGGGGGCCGATGTCAGGGTCTGCGAGCGACGCGACGGCGAGGCGGGCGATCCCTGCCTCCACCGGTTCCGGGAGATGGTGGCCGACGGCGCCATCGCTTTCTGCTGCCAGGGCACGGAGAACCTCCTCACGCTGGACGGTGGCCGGACTCTGGGCTTCGAACTGGCTGCCCAGTGGGCCGCCCACGGCCGCTCGCCCGCCCGCCTCCTCATCCAGGTCGGTGGCGGGGCACTGGCCAGCAGCACCGTGCAGGCCCTGGACGATGTGGTCACCCGTGGCGGCCCCACGACCCGGCCACGCCTTGTCGCCGTCCAGCACGAGGGCTGCGCACCTCTCGCCCGGGCGTTCAACCGTGTGGCATCCGTCGACGACCGGATGGCTGCCCTGGCCCTACCGGATGCCACGTCTGACGATGGCAGCGCCATGTGGCCATGGACGGACCCGACATCGGTGGCCACCGGGCTACTGGACGACGTCGTCTACGACTGGCGGGCCCTGGTCCACGACATGCTGCTGGGGCCGACCCCGGGCGGCCCGGTGGTGGCCACCGAGGCGGACGTCGTCGAGGCCTACGCCCTGGTTATGGCCCACACCGGGGTGCCCGCCGACCCGACCGGAACGGCCGGCCTGGCCGGGCTGCTGGCAGCCCGAAGGGACGGCTGCATCGATCCCGACGAAGAGGTCGTGATCCTCCTCACCGGCGTCGATCGGTCCTGACCCACGGACTGCGGGCCTCTCCCGCGGAGGCAACCGTCGGGGTCGACGCTCCCCACGATCCGCCCGCTCAGCGCTCCTCGCGCCGGTAGGCGATGCCGAGAGCCGCCGGTGCCGGAGACGGCCGGTTCCGCGACCTGATGGAGATGGCCACCAGCACGCCGACGGTAAGCAGGTACGGCAGCATCGACAGGAGGATCGGCGAGAAGTCCACCCCGAAGGTCTGGAGGCGGGTCTTGAGCGCCAGCGTGAGACCGAACAGGAGTGCTCCGAGGGCTACCCGACCCGGCCGCCAGGCACCGAAGATCACGAGTGCCACGGCGATCCAGCCCCGACCCGCCACCACGCCCTCTGCCCACTGTGGGGTGATGGACAGCGTCAGGTAGGCCCCGGAGGCGCCGGCCAGGGCCCCTCCGGTGGCGACGGCTCCTAGCCGCAGTCCGGCCACCGAGTGCCCGGCGGCATCGGCGGTCGGCGCCGACTCCCCGGCGGCTCTGACAGCCAGGCCCAGACGGGTCCGTCCCAGCACGAACCAGGTAGCCAGGCCGGCCAACACGGCCATGTAGACCAGCGGCGACTGCTGGAACAGCACCGGGCCGGCCCACGGGATGTCAGACAGCGGCCCCCAGTCCACCGGCACCAGCTCGGCACCTGCCGGCTGGCCGACGGAACCCTTGCCGACGTAGGCGGCGAGGCCGACCCCCAGGATGGCCAGGGAGAGGCCGGACACGACCTGCTCGGCTCCCAGCACGACGGTGAACAGGCCGTGGAGCAGCCCGAGTAGGGCACCTGCCGCTATGGCTGCGACCAGGGCAACCCATGGGTTGCCGGTCTGGAGTGCCACCACGAACCCGGTGACCGCACCGATGGCCATCATCCCCTCGACGCCGAGGTTCAGGATCCCGGCCTTCTCGGTGATCATCTCGCCCAGGGCAGCCAGGTAGAGGAGGGCACCGAACGAGACGGTGGCCTCCAGCAGGCCGATGAGTGACGCCTCGGTCACGACCCCACCCCGCTCGATGGCGTCTCGACTGTGTTGCCGGCGACCATCAGGATCCGGTAGCGACTCAGCACGCCGGCGGCGATGGCGCCGAACAGGATGAGGGCCTGGAGGATTGTCGACACCGATGAAGAGACGCCCATGGTCTGGATGCTCTGGCCGCCTATCTGCACCGCACCGAACAGCACGGCCACGGCGGCGACGCCGGACGGGCGCATGAGTGCGAGGGCCGCCACGATGATTCCGGCGAAGCCGAATCCGTTGGAGATGCCCTCCGTGATCCGGTCGGCGTTGCCAGCCAGCTCTACGCCACCGGCGAAGCCGGCAACGGCACCGGAGAGGACCAGGACGGTCAGGATCTTGCGCTTCAGGGAGATGCCGGCGTAGCGGGCCGTGGCACCGGAGGATCCCGCCACCCGCAACTCGTAGCCCCAGGCCGTGCGGCTGGCGGCCAGGCCGAACAGGACGATGACGATCCCGGCCAGCACGACGCCCAGGTGCGCCCGCTCGAAGAGGGTCGGCAGGCGGCCGTTGTCGGGAAGCATCGGAGCCAGCGGGAAGTTGTGCGAACCGGGGTCCTTCCAGCGGCCGTGGATGAGCCACTGGACGAGCCGGATGGCCACTTCGTTCAGCATGAGCGTGGTGATGATCTCGTTGACGCCGATCCGGGCACGGGCGATCGCCGGTCCCAGGGCCAGAAGGCCGCCACCGACTACGGCCGCTGCCAGCATCGCCGTCACGAGGACCGGGCCGGGCCAGTCGCCGCCGATGCGCGCCACCCAGGCGGCTCCGATCGCCCCGGCCATTATCTGGCCTTCGGCTCCGATGTTCCAGAGTCCCATCGACCCCGCCACGGCCACGGCCAGACCAGCCAGCCCCAGGGGCACCGCCCGGTTGAGGGTCACCGACCATGCCCGCGGATCGCCCAGCGAGGCATCGAACATGCGCCCGTAGATCCGGATCGGATCGTGACCAGAACCCATCAGGAGAAACAGCCCCACGACGAGGGCCACGGCCAGGCCCACGCCGAAGGCCAGCGGCTGGCCACCCCGCAGGACCTGGTCGCGACGTGCGAGGACCGGACGCCTCATGCGGGTTCTGCTCCCGTCGGAACGTGACCCACCATGGCCTCGCCTATCTCGTGACGCCCGGCCACCTCGGGATCGAACGCTGCCACCACCCGGCCGCCGTGCATAACCAGGAGTCGGTCTGTCAACGTCAGGAGCTCGTCCAGGTCCTCGGAGATCAGCAGGATGGCGACGCCCGCCTCACGCTCCGCCACCAGCAGGTCCTGGATGGCCTTCACGCCCTGGACGTCCAGGCCACGCGTCGGTTGGGCGGCCACCACCACTCGAGGTTCGTTGCTCAACTCCCGTCCCACCAGGAGGCGCTGCAGGTTGCCACCCGAGAGGCCTGCGATCGGCTGGTCCAGCGGCCCTGTCCGCACTCCGAAGCGGTCCACGAGGTCCCGGCAGTGGGCCGTCGCCGCCTCCGCATCCAGGAAGGGGCCACGTCGATGCGTGGGGTAGGTACGGAGGATGGCGTTGTCGGTGACGCTCAACCGGGGTGCCAGGCCCACACCCATCCGGTCCTCCGGTATGTAGCCCAGCCCGGCCCCGAACCGCTGGCGAGGCATGGCACCTGTGAGGTCGGAGCCTCCGATCCTCACGGAGCCACCGGTCGTGGGTCGCAGCCCGGCAACCGCCTGGGCCAGCTCCCGCTGGCCGTTGCCGGCTACCCCGGCGATGCCCACGATCTCGCCTGCGCCCACCGTCAGGTCCACGCCGTGCAGCGCCGGAAGGCCCCGATCGTCCATGCAGACCAGCTCGACCACCTCGAGCATCGGACCACCCACGACGACAGGTGGTCGTCGTTCGGTTATCACCGGCGAGGAGCCCACCATCAACCCAGCCAGTTGCGAGGAGTCGGTCTCGGCCACCGACAGGGATGCAGCAACCGTTGCGCCACCTCGGAGCACCGTGGCCTCGTCGCAGAATCCGGTCACCTCGTGGAGCTTGTGGCTGATGAAGATCACCGTTCGGTCGTCGTCGGCCATGTGCCTCAGGATGCGACCCAGCTCGTCGGCCTCTCCGGGAGTGAGCACCGCCGTGGGCTCGTCCAGGATCAGGATGCGGGCGTCGCGCCATAGCGCCTTCAGGATCTCGACGCGTTGGCGCTCGCCCATGGAGAGCTGCCAGACCGGTCGGTCAGGCTCCGTGGCCAACCCGAAGCGTTCAGCCAGATCGGCGACCGCCGACTCCACGACCTGGCGACGGACGATGCGCTCTGCTGCGCCCAGCACAACGTTCTCGGCAACGGTGAACGACGGCACCAGCCGGAACTCCTGGTGGACCATTCCGACTCCGGCAGCCAGCGCATCGGATGGCGAGCGGAAGTGGTGGACGACGCCGTCGATCCGGACCTCTCCCTCGTCGGGCCGGTAGACGCCCGACAGCACGTTCATGAGCGTCGACTTCCCGGCGCCGTTCTCTCCTAGGACGGCGTGCACCGTGCCGGTCCGGACCTTCAGGTGCGCACCCGCGTTGGCCACCACCCCGGGAAAGCGCTTCCAGATGCCGCTTAGTTCGACCGCTGACGCCGGCTCCGCCGGGGCATCGTCAGGGGGTGGGTTCATCGGATCATCCGGTGTCGGGGCCGCCACTGGTAACCGGACGTGACGGCGCCGGCGGGTCGTCCCCGCCGGCGCCGACTACGTCAGGAGGTGGGAATCAGCCGAGTGAACCGACCACCCCTTCGACGAATACGTCCATGCCGAGCATGGTGCCGTCGTCCAGGACGTCACCGGCCGCCACCAGGACGCTGCCGTCCTGGGCGTTGATCGGACCCTGGAACGGATGGAAGGAACCGTCGATGATCTGCTGCTTCCGCTCGGCGACCGCCGCCTTCACGGCTGCGTCCACGTCATCGGCGATGGGTGCCAGGTCGACGACTCCGTCGGCCATCGAACCCCAGTAGTAGCCACCCTCGTAGGTGCCGGCTGCGGTCTGCTCAATGAGGTCCGTGAAGCGGGGGCCCCAGTTCCAGACCGGAGCCGTCAGGTGTGCCGCCGGGGCATGTGCGCTCATGTCCGAGTTGTAGGCCACCCAGCGAGCACCCGCCGCCTCGGCCTTCTCACCGGCTGCCGTGGAGTCCTGGTGCATGGCGATCACATCAGCACCCTTGTCCAGGATCGCCTGGGCGGAATCGCCCTCGACCACCGGATCAAACCAGGTGCTGGTCCAGACCACCTCGACCTCAGCGTCCGGGTTGACCTCCCGCACGCCGAGGGTGAAGGCATTGATGCCGCGGATGACCTCAGGGATCGGGAACGCTGCCACGTATCCGATGAGGTTCGACGACGTCGCCGAGCCAGCCACCATTCCGGACAGGTAGCGGGGCTCATACATGCGGCCGAAACTGTTGCCGAAGTTGGACCCGTTGGCCTTGTAGCCAGAGATGTGGTCGAACACGACATCCGGGAACTCCGAGGCCAGGGCCTCCATGTCGTCCATGTAACCGAACGACCCCCCGACGATCAGGTTGAAGTCTTGGTCGATGAAATCGCGGACGTAGTTTCCGAAGTCCGCTGTGCCCTCGGGTACGGACTCGACGTACGCCGTCTCAGCCCCGGTCGCCTCAGCAGCGGCTTTGCGACCCTGATCCTGGGCCCAGGTCCAGCCGGCGTCCCCCGGCGGCCCGAGATAGATGAAGGCTGCCTTGGTGGAACTGTCATCATCGGATCCACATGAGGCCCCGATGAGCGAAAGGCCTAGGACTACGGCCAGTAGACCGAAAATACTACGTCTCACTTTGTTCTCCCTCTGGCCGAACCGGAACGGACCCCGATGGCCCTGGACACCCGGACGCGGCGCTGCCCGCAGCATGCCACATGGGATCGGGGATCGCTCCCCCTCACTGCCCGAGCGCAGGTCGCCGGTCAGGCGACGGTGAGTTGCAACGAGACCCGGGTGGCACCGTTGGCGATGGCCGCCCGGACCACCGCGTCCACGGTGTCCATAACCATCCCCGACTCCCCGCTGACGGCGGTACCGAACGGTCCCACCTCGACGGTCAGCCCGGCCGCTTCGGCCACGTCGACGGCCGCCCTCACGTGGGGCCCCGGCGCCCCCTCCACGAAGGGTTCGATGGTGAACTCGGCTGCTATCTCCACGTCGCCATCATGGCCCATCAGGACCGTCGGAGGCGCACGCCGTTCAGACCTCCCAGAGGCAGCGGGCGCGATTCGCCAGGTCGCGGTGCGCTGCCGCGAGGTCGGTGCCGACCACCTCGCCATCGGCCACCACCGCCCGCCCGTCCACGAAGAGGTGCCTGACCCTGCGGTCCGGTCCCAGCACGAGGGCGGTGAGGGCATCAGCCATGTCGCCCAGGTCATCACCGGGCCAGACGGCCAGGTCGGCCCGCATGCCGACCTCCAGCGATCCGACGTCGTCCAGTCCCAGGCACCGGGCGCCACCCTTGGTGCCCATCTCGACCACGTCGGCCGGCATGAGGGCGTCCGGACGGAGTTCCCGGAGTCGAGCCGTGTAGAGGGCCTGTCGCATCTCGGCGAACAGGCCTCCCACCTCGTTGGAGGCGACACCGTCAACACCGAGGCCCACCGGGCAGCCGGCGGCCCACAGGTCGGTGACCCGGCACATGCCGGCCGCCAGTCGTGCATTGGAGGACGGACAGTGGGCCACCCCGGTACCGGCGGAGCCGAGTCGGGCCATCTCGTCGTCGTCTATGTGGATTCCGTGGGCCAGCCACACGTCGTCGCCAACCCAGCCCCACTCGTCCAGCATCTCGACGGGTCGGCGACCGAACCGCTCCAGGCAGTACTGCTGCTCCTCGACCGTCTCGCAGAGGTGGGTGTGGAGGCGTAGCCCATGGCGTCGGGCCAGCTCGGCGGACTCCACCATCAGCCCCGGGGTGACCGAGAAGGGGCTGCACGGCGCCACGGTGACGTGGACCATCTCGCCGTCGTGGTGGCGGGAGATCACCGACTCGGTGGAGGCCAGGATGGCGTCGCGGTCCTCCACCACGTGGTCAGGTGGAAGCCCGCCCATGCTCTCCCCCAGGTCCATGGACCCGCGGGAGAGGTGCAGCCGGATGCCCACCTGGCGTGCGGCGTCCACGATGGCGTCGAACACCGTGTCGTCGCCACCGGGAACCAGGTAGTGGTGGTCCGATGCCGTGGTGCAGCCCGTGGACGCCAGCTCGCCCAACCCCACGAGGGCAGCGGCCCGCACGTCCTCGACGGAGAGCCGACCCCAGACCGGGTACAGCTCGACCAGCCACCCGAAGAGGTCGCACCCGATGGCCCGGCCCCGGGTCATCCACTGGTACAGGTGGTGGTGCGTGTTGACCAGGCCGGCTGTGACGATGTCACCGTCACAGCGCACGACCTCGTCCCCCGACTCGGGTGCGATGCTCCCCACGCCCACGATCCGGCCGTCGGCGACGGCCACGTCACCCGGATGGCGGGCACCTCGCAATACCAGGCGTTGACTCATTTCCAGCGGCCCCACAGCACCAGCCTGTCTCTCACGCCGACCAGCATCGCAGCGTCGGTCGGCTCACGGGGTCCAATCGGCGAACGTGTCGATCATCAGGCGTACGTCGGGGCCCAGGGGGTACAGGATCGGGCAGGTGCAGCCGTCGGCCATATACCCGGCCACCTTTTCCCGCACCTCGTCGACCGTGCCAGCCGCGCAGATCATCTGCACGATGTCGTCGGGCACCAGCTTCGAGGCGGCCTCGACCTGGTCGTGGGTGGCGGGCCAGGTCAGCACCCTGCCGACCTCCTCCAGCAGCGACTCGGGCACACCGGAGGCCTTCATGATGTGGGGCTGCTGTCCCAGGTACTGGGTGACCATCATCCTGGCTCCGTCCAGGGCCTCGGCGCGGGTCTCGGCCACCGAGCAGACAACCAGCTGCGGGCGATCCAGGTCGTCCAACGACCGGCCGGCACGAGCCGCTCCATCGGCCAGGCGGTCCATGGCCCGCCGGTTGTACTCGGGCGACACCAGGTAGTTCAGGACCACGCCGTCGGCGATCTCGCCGGTCAACTCCAGCATCCTGTCGCCGGTCGCGCCGATGTAGATCGGGACGTCCTTGGGTCGACGTTCTTGGTAGACGTAGTCCAGCTCCACGCCGTCGAGGTGCACGAACTCGCCGTGGTAGGTCACGGTCTCGTCGGCCAGCAGGGCCCGGCAGGCCTCCACTGTCTCCCGTATGGCCAGCAGCGGCCGACGACGATCAACCCCGACCTTGGAGGCCAGTGGCTCCCACCAGGCGCCGATGCCCAGGACGATCCGCCCCGGTGCCAGGTCGTCAAGCGTCGAGAAGGTGGACGCCAGCCGGGCAGGGTTGCGGGTCCAGCAGTCCACGACACCGGAGCCGATCCGGATGGTCTCGGTGTTGGCGGCGATCGCCGCCATGGGCACCACGGCATCGCGCACGAGGCGGGAGTCGGCCTGCCAGACGGCCTCGAAGCCGCGCTCCTCGGCATACCGGGCGTACTGGATCGCATCCGGTATCGGATGGGCATCCTGTAGGTAGATGGCCAGCCGGGTCATTGGTTCCTCACCTTCCGGAATTCCTCGTCAGCGTTCATGTGTCGGCGATCCGGCGGTGCAGGAGCACCGCCTCCTCGGCGGCCCGGGCCCTGATCTCGTCGGGGTCCACCCGGGTGGGGCGTCCGTCCACCAGCACGGGCTGGCCGTCCACTTCCACGGTGAGTGGCCCCACGCCCGTGGTGAAGGCCAGGCGCCACGGGTCCATGTCCGCATACGCCCAGGTCACCCGGTCGGAACGGGCCTCCGGGAAGAGGTCCCAGCCGGTGGCCAGCCAGCCCCAGGCCGTCTCCGGCGAGGCGGTCACGTCGTCCTCCCGGTGTCGCACGTAGGCCAGCCGGAACTCGTCCAGCATGTCGGCGCCGATGCCGTCGGAGCCCAGCGCCACCGGGTTGGCGAACCGAGCGGGGCGGGCGTAGCCGACGGCGTTGTTCATGTTGGACCGCGGGTTGTGGACCATCGTCCCGGCCAGGCCGTGGTCGTCGGGAAGGTGGACACCGTGCACGATCAGCCAGTCGTCGGCGGCCAGGTCCCGGAACCGGCGCAGCGCGTCCGCGTCCTCGGGGCCCTCGGCAACGTGTACGTGCACGCCCACGCCCATCTCCTCCGCCAGGCCGGCGGCGGCCTCCAGCGTCCCGTCCGTGCAGGTGAAGGCAGCGTGCACGCCGACCATCCCGCGACCCCCGTCGCGCAGGAACCGTTCGTTCTCCGCCAGGCCCCTGCGCGCCCCATCGGGTCCGTGCCGGTCGGTGATCCCGTAGGCGCAGCTCACCCGGACCCCCACCTCTGCACATGCATCTGCGATGACCGTCAGCGAGCCCTCGATGGCCTCGGGTGACTCGTGGTGGTCGATGACCGCCGTGCAGCCCCGCTCTAGGGCCTCCAGGGCACCCAGCATCGCCGACCACCGGATCGACTCCGGGTCCAGCGCCCGGTCGAGGCGCCACCACACCATCTCCAGGATCTCGACGAAACCGGACGGGGTGCGAGGTGGTGCGGGCATGCCGCGGGCCAGCGCCGAGTAGAGGTGGTGGTGCGCGCAGACCAGGCCCGGCGTCTGGTTCGCGGCCAAGTCCGGTTCCACGTCAGCCGTCATCAGGCTCCGCTTCCGTCCCAGTCGGCCCAGTGCTCCTGCTGTCCGGGAGCGGCCATCGGCAGGCTGTGGCGCCACTCACCATCATGGGCATGCAGGGCGGCGGCCACCGCTCCGGCCGTTGGCACCAGACCGATCTCACCCACGCCCTTGATCCCGTACGGCGAGTCGGGCTGCGGGGCCTCGATCAGGCGGACGTCGACGTCCGGCATGTCCTTGGGGCGGATGATGCCGAGGCTGCGGAGGGTCTCGTTGCGGGGTCGGGCATCGGCGTCGGCCGGGAATCCCTCGGTGAGGGCGTAGCCGAGCCCCATGTGGACCGCTCCCTCGACCTGGCCCTCGCAGAGCATCGGGTTGACGGCACGGCCCACGTCGTGGGCGGCCACCACCCGGTCCACGTCACCCGTCTCCGGGTCCAGGACCACCATCTGGGCCGCATAGCCGAACGTGGAGTGGATGATCGGATTCTCCACCCCGTCGCTCATCGAGTTGGTCCAGTCCACCCGGTACTCGCCCTCGTAGTCGATACCGGTCCGGCAGCCGTCGGCGATGGCCACCCGGCAGGCATCGGCGACGGACCCGGCCCCCATGAGCGTCCCGCGGCTGCCGGTGGTCTGACCGGCACCCAACTCCCGGGTGGTGTCCACGATCACGTCGACCAGGTCGGGGTCCACGCCCAGTTCCTCCACGGCCACCTGGACTGCCACGGTGTGGATGCCCTGGCCCATCTCGGTCCAGCAGTGCCGGACCTCGATCCGCCCGTCGTCTCTGAAGTGCACGACGGCCCCGGCTATCTCCTTGAAGCCGTTGCCGAGGCCGGAGTTCTTGAGGCCCAAGCCCAGGCCGACCGGCAGGCCTGCGATCACCGCCTCGTCGTAGGCCTCCTTCACGTCATCCAGGCAGGCCCGGGCACCCAGGCAGCCGTCGTCCATGATCTGGCCGGGGCCCCAGACGGCTCCGGGCGTGATGACGTTGCGACTCCGGATCTCCCATCCCGAGATCCCCACCTTCTCGGCGAGGCGGTCCATGACGCCCTCCATGGCGAACTGGGCCTGGTTGGCACCGAAGCCCCGGAACGCCCCGCAGACCGGGCTGTTGGTCCTCACCGCTGTGGCCTCGACGTCGATGGTGGGCAGTACGTAGGGGCCACTGGCATGTCCTGCCGCCCTCTCCAGGACCTTCATCCCCACGGAGGCGTACGGCCCGGAGTCACCGATCATCCGGGCCCAGAGGCCGGTCAACACCCCGTCAGCGTCGCAGCCAGCCCGGTAGGCCATCCGGATCGGGTGGCGCTTGGGGTGCATGAGGAGTGACTCCTCACGCGACAGCGTGCACTTCACGGGCTGCTCCATGAGCCAGGCAGCCAGGGCGGCGTGGGCCTGGTTGGACATGTCCTCCTTGCCGCCAAAGGCCCCGCCGTTGGACACCAGCTCCACGGTGACCCGGTCTGTTTCGATGCCCAGCACCGAGGCGATCTGGTTGCGGTCATCCCAGACACCCTGTCCGCCGGAATAGACGTAAAGCCCGCCATCGGCGGTCGGCACGGCGAGGGTGGACTCGGGTTCCACGAAGGCGTGCTCGATGCGCTGGGTCTGGAACACCTCGTCGACGACGTGGGCCGAGTCGGCCAGGGCGGCAGCGACGTCGCCGCGGGCGTACGTCGACACCGACAGCACGTTTCCGTCCAGCTCCCAGACGGCGTCCTCGTCGGCGGCCAGGGCCACCACCGGGTCGCTGTAGACGGTCAGCGGCGCCAGATGGACGTCGACCAGCGTCGCCGCCCGGCGGGCGGTCTCGCGGTCGTCGGCCACGACCACGGCCAGCACGTCGCCCAGGTAGGAGGTGCGACCACCCTCGGGGATCATCACCGGCCAGTCCGTGTGGATGATCCCAACCCGGTGCTTCCCCGGGATGTCGGCGGCCGTCAGCACCCGGTGGACGCCGTCGACGGCTTCTGCCTCGGTGACGTCGATCCTGACCACGTCGGCCCGGGCGTGGTCGGCGAGGCGGAGCGCTGCGTGCAGCAGGCCCTCGGGCGACATGTCGTCGATGAAGGGGCGGTCACCGAGGCTCAGCTCTGCGGCCTCCACCTTCACCCCGCTGGTCCCGATGCCGCCACGGGGCATCGCCACCGGAATCTCGCCCGAAGCCAGCGACTCCACGGCGTCCAGGATCTTCACGTAGCCGGTGCACCGGCAGAGGTGTGCGCCCAGGTGGCGGGACGCATGGTCACGGGTCAGGGCGGCGCCCTTCTTGTCCACCAGGGCCTTGGTTCGCATCACGATGCCCGGCGTGCAGAAGCCGCACTGCAGGGCGCCATGTGCGGCGAAGGCAGTGGCGTAACGTTCCCGCTCAGCGTCCGGCAGGCCCTCCAGGGTCGTGATCGAGGCACCATCGGCCTTCTCCATCGACGTCTGGCAGGCGATCCTGGCCTTCCCGTCTACCAGCACGGTGCAGCAGCCGCACTGGCCAGAGGGCGAACAGCCGTCCTTGGGCGAGGTGACGCCCAGCTCGTCGCGCAGGGCGGCCAGCAGGTGGGGATGCTCGCCGGACGCCTCGACCGACACACCGTTCAGATCGAAGGTTGTCACTGCCCGTCCTCCCCCGGCTCGGTGCCGGACTCCACGCTGGCAGCCAGGTCCGCCCGGACTTCGGCGGGAACCTCCGGCCCCCGCTGGGCCGTGATCCGACCGTAGACCTCTGGTCGGCGGTAGCGGTCGAAGTCGAACAGCGTCCCGGTGTACTTCGCACACAGGTCCAGGTCCACCTCGGCCACGGCCAGCTCGTCACCGTCGGTGGTGCACCGTGCGGCGATCTCGCCCGACGGGGCGACGATGGCGCTTTCCCCCAGCAGGGCACACCCCTCCTCCTCGCCTGCCTTGGCCACGCCGACCACCCACATTCCGTTCTGGTAGGCACCGGACTGCAGGACCAGGTGGTTATGGAAGCCCTGGAGGCGGTCCTGGGCCGGATCCGGGGCGTAGTGGATGGGCGTGTTGTACCCGATGAGGGCCAGCTCGCAGCCCTGCAGGCCCAGCACCCTGTAGGTCTCGGGCCAGCGGCGGTCGTTGCAGATGGCCATGCCGACCACCCCGCCGAACGCCCCGTGCACGGCGAAGCCATCGCCCGCCTCGAAGTAGTACCGCTCCAGGTGCTGGAAGGCCCGCCACGGCTCGTACTCCGAATGGCCCGGCAGGTGCACCTTGCGGTACCTGCCGACGATCGAACCATCCCGCTCGACGAGGATCGCCGTGTTGTAGCGGTGGCCATCGGAAGTCAACTCGGCGTATCCGAGGTGGAACCCCACCCCGAGGCGCTTGGCCGCGTCGAAGAGGGGTCGGGTGTCGGGGCCCGGCATCTCGGTCTCGTAGAAGTGGTCGGCGTCGGACAGGTCATCGACCCACCAGCGCGGAAAGAAGGTGGTGAGGGTCAGCTCCGGGAACACCACCAGGTCGCAACCCGCCGCAGCGCCGGAGCTCAGCAGTGCCACGAGCCTCTCCACCACCTCGGGTCGCGTGTCTGCCAGCTGGATCGGACCCATCTGCGCTGCGCCCACCGTCAACACCCGGCTCATGGCGTGCCCTCCGCCTCGTCGGTCGAAGCCGCTGCGCTCCCATCTGGAACACCGGTCGTCGAGAAGTCCATGGCGTCCAGGGCCAGCATGCTCCCGAGCAGGACGTCGGCGCCGGCCACCAGGTCGTCAGGCTCGGTGTACTCGGCCGGGTTGTGGCTGATGCCGTCACGACTCGGCACGAAGACCATGCCGGTCGGGCAGAGGCGGGCCATCATCTGGGCATCGTGTCCGGCACCCGAGGGAAGCCGCTTCACGGAGTGGCCCAGCCCGGCGGCGACGGCGGCGACGGTGTCGACCACCCGATCATCGAACGCCACCGGCTGGAACCTGGCCAGCGTGCGCTCTTCAACGGTCACGCCCTCGGCGGCAGAGGCCTCGGCTACGAACCGGGCCAGGTCGGCCTCCGCCTCGACGAGGAGGGCCTCATCGGTGTTGCGAAGGTCCACGGTCATGGTGGCGCTGCCGGCCACGACGTTGATCAGGTTGGGGTGGAGTTCCAGGCTCCCGACGGTGGCCACCTGGCGACCACCCATCCGAATCGCCATTTCGCGGACGTGGGCGGCGATCGCAGCCGCCACGTAGCCGGCATCGTGGCGAAGGTCCATGGGCGTGGTGCCCGCATGGTTGGACTGACCGGCTATGACCAGCTCGGTCCAGGAAATTCCCTGCACCCCGGTGACGGCCCCGATCGTGATGCCCTCGGCCTCCAGCACCGGACCCTGCTCCACGTGGAGCTCCACGAACGCCCGGGGTGCGACCCCGGGACACGGCGAGATCCCCCGGTAGCCGATACGGTCCAACTCCGCACCAAGGACCGCCCCGTCGATGCCCACTACGTCCAGGGCCTCCTCCAGGCCCATGCCTCCGGCATACACGAGGCTGCCGAGCATGTCCGGTTGGAACCGGGCGCCCTCCTCGTCGGTGAAGAAGGCGACTGCGAAGGGATGCTCCGTCGTGATCCCATGCTGCTCGAGGGTCTCGATCACCTCCAGGCCGGCCAGCACCCCGAGGTTGCCGTCGAAACGGCCGCCGGTCCGGACGGTGTCGATGTGGCTCCCGGTCATGACAGGGGGGCCGTCGGTACGACCGGGCCGCACGCCGACGACGTTGCCGATGCCGTCCATGCTGATGTCCAGGCCCAGGTCGGTCATCCAGGCCACCACCAGGTCCCGGCCGTCCCTGTCCTCGTCGGTCAGGGCCAGGCGACACGAACCGCCCCCGTCGATCGGGCCGATGGTGGCCAGGTCGTCGATGCGGCGCAGCAGCCGATCCCCGTCGATGCACAGGTCGCTCACCGGTCGGCTCCCGCCGAGGCGTCGGCCAGGGCAATGTCGGCCGGACGCACCGGTACACGGACCAGCTCCAGGCCCGTCGCATCGCGCAGGGCACCGACGACGGCTGCGGTGGACGAAATGCAGGGCGGCTCCCCGATCCCCTTGGCCCCGAAGGGCGCCCCCGGCTCGGGCTGCTCTATGAGGGCCGCTATCTCCACCGGTGGCATGTCCAGGGCGGTGGGTACCAGGTAGTCGGTGAACGATGCGTTGCGGATCCGGCCGTCCACGACCAGAACCTCCTCCATGACGGCCAGCCCAACGCCCTGGGCGGCACCACCCTCCAGTTGTCCGACGGCCTGGACCGGGTTCAGCACCCGCCCCACGTCCTGGGAGGTGGTCAGCTCAACGACCCGCACGAGACCGAGGTCCGGGTCCACGTCGACGATGGCCCGGTGGGCTGAGACGGCGAACGAGACGTGCGCATCGCCCTGGCCGTCCTCGTCCAGCGGCGACGTTGGGGCGTGGCGATGGACGACGTCGGCCGACAACGGTTCGGCGGTGGCCTCGGCCAGGTCCACGGACACGCTCCCGGAGAGCGACTCCACCCGACCCTCCACCAGGACGAGGCCGTCGACCGATACGCCGTGGGTCAGCGCCACGCGGGCCACGAGGGCGGCCCGAACCTCCTCGCAGGCCTTCTGCACGGCGCCGCCCGACATCCAGGTCTGGCGGCTGGCCGAGGTGGAACCGGCCGACCCGATGCCGGTGGTCTGGACCGGGGCGAGGACCACCTCGTCCACCCCCAGCACCTCGCGGGTGATCTGGCCGACCAGGGTCACGAAGCCCTGTCCCACCTCGGCACACGCACACGTGATCGTCGCCACGCCGTCACGTAGCTCGCACCGGGCCGCCGACGAGTCGTCGAAGCCCTCCGAGAACATGAGGTTCTTGAACCCCACGGCCAGCGCCTCGCCACGCACCACGTGGCCGGCGTCGGCGGTACGCCCGGCACCGCCCGGCCGGGTCATGGGCTCGTCGGACCACACGGCGGCCGACGGATGCTCCGCGCAGGTCCGGATTACCTCCGCCACCGGGAGCGTGCCGGTCAGCACCTGTCCGGTGAGCAGGCGGTCACCGGGGGCCAGCGCGTTCTTCAGCCGTAGCTGGATCGGGTCCATTCCCAGGGCGGCGGCCAGGCGGTCCATCTGGGCCTCATGGGCCATGCAGGTCTGGACCGCCCCGAACCCCCGCATCGCCCCGCACGGCGGGTTGTTGGTGCGCACCACCACGCCATCGATATCGGCCGATGGGACCCGGTAGGGCCCGGCAGCGAAGCAGGTGGCGTTGGCGATCACCGCGCCGCTGGAGGAGGCGTACGCCCCGCCGTCCAGGAGCAGGCGGGCCTCCACCCGGACCAGCGTGCCGTCAGACTCGGCGTGGTGGCGGTACCACATGCTCGCCGGGTGCCGGTGCACGTGCCCGTGGAAGCTCTCCTGGCGTGAGTAGACCATCTTCACCGGCCGACCCGTATGCAGGGCGAGCATGCAGAGGTGGACGTGAAGGCTGAGGTCCTCCCTGGCGCCGAACGCCCCGCCCACGCCGGCCAGGGTCAACCTGACCAGGTCGGGGTCCATGCCCAGGCAGTCGGCCACCTGGTCGCGGTCCACGTGGAGCCACTGGGTGGCGACGAACAGGTCCACCCCGCCGTCATCGGCCGGAACTGCCAGCCCCGACTCCGGTCCGAGGAAGGCCTGGTCCTGCATGCCCACCTCATAGGTGCCCTCCACGCTCACCAGGCCATCACGGTCGGCGGCCGACTGGTCGCCGTGGCGCAGGTGGATCCGACGGATGAGGTTGCCGTCCGGGTGGATCGGCGTGGCCGTCTCCGCCAGGGACGGGTCCACGAGCGGCTCGGTGACCACGTAGTCGACCGAGATGGCATCCAACGCCCGACGGACTGTCTCGGGGTGGTCGGCGGCCACGATGGCCACGGGTTCGCCCTCGTAGCGAACCACGTCGCCGGCCAGCACCGGCTGGTCGAGGTGCTCCAGGCCGAAGGTGGCCGTTCCGGGCACGTCGGCGTGCGTCAGGACGGCGTGTACGCCGGTCATGGCCACCGCCGGGCCCACGTCGATCGACGAGATCCGGGCTGACGGGTGGGGTGACCGCAGGGTGCCGCCCCAGAGCATCCGGTCGTGCCAGAGGTCGCTGGAGAAGGCGAAGTCGCCGGTCACCTTGGGAATCGAGTCGGGGCGCTGGACGCTCTCGCCTATCCCACCGAGTCGGGTCCGCCCACGGGTCGGCGTGGACCGGACCGCGCTCACGAGCGGGCCTCGCGTCGCATGGTGGCCGCCTTATCCACGGCTTCCAGGATCCGCCCGTAGCCGGTGCACCGGCAGAGGTTGCCGCTGATGGCCTCGCGCACGGTCAACTCGCCGGGATCCGGCTCGTCGCAGAGCAGGGCGTCCACGGCCATGAGCAGTCCCGGGGTGCAGAAGCCGCACTGGACCGCGCCGGCCTCCACGAACGCCCGTTGCACGTCGGCCAGCGGTCCGGCCCCATCGTCGGTATCGGCGAGACCCTCCACGGTGACGACCTGGCGATCGGCGGCCGCAGCAGCGAGCACCAGGCAGCTGCAGACCAGGTCGCCGTCGAGGCGGACCGAACAGGACCCGCACTCGCCCTCCTCGCAGGCGTTCTTGGATCCGGGAAGACCCAGGCGTTCACGTAGGACGAACAGGAGGCTCTCACCGGGATGACCGTCGAACACCTCCACGGGCCTGCCGTTGACGGTGAGGCGGTACGGGTCGCCGCTCACGCCGCCGCCTCCCCGACCATTCCGAAGGCCCGGACCAGCGTGCGTTGGGCCATCACCCCGACGACGTGCCTCCGGTAGGCCGCCGTTCCACGGTGGTCGTCGATGGGGCGGGCGGCATCGGCCACCAGTTGTCCGAACCGGTCCACGTCTCCAGTAGTGGGCGGCCCTCCACCATCCCAGTCGATACGGCCTCCGATCATCACCTCGGCCTCGGTGGCGCGCAACGGCACCGGGGCCACGGATCCCAGGCCGACCCGGACCGTCCGCCCCGCAGGGTCGACCACCAGGGCGAGGGAGGCCACCGAGATGACCATGGCGTTGCGGGGCCCGACCTTCATGAACTCCTGGGGGCCGTGCAGAACCGGGACCCTCACGGTCACGATCAGCTCACCGGCGGTCAGCGCATTGGCCTTGACGCCTACGACGAACTCATCGAGGGGAAGGTGCCTCCGACCGTTCGACGAGCGGAGTTCGACCACGGCATCCAGGGCGACCAGCACCGGCAGCATGTCGCCGGCCGGCGACGCCGTAGCCAGGTTTCCGCCGATGGTGCCGGTGGCCCGGATCTGCGGCGAACCGACCGTGCGTGCGGCCTGGCCCAGGGCAGGCACGAGGGCGGCGAAACCGGGATCGGCCATCTCCGCATAGGTCATCCCGGCGCCGATTTCCAGGAAGTCCCCCTCACGGGTCCACCCCCGGAGCTCGGGGATCCGGTCGATCGCCACAACGTTGGAAATGATGCGATCACCCCGGTTCACCTGGACCATGAGGTCAGTGCCTCCGGCCAGGACGGTCGCGGTCGGATCGGCGGCCAGGGCCGCACAGGCATCGTCCAGCGTGCGCGCGATTGTCACCGTCACCTCGTAATGCTGCCGCCTGACGGCCCCCGCGTCAACATTTTGTCAACCCTACGACCTTGGCTAGGGTTCCTGCGTGACCCGGCCCGTGCATCCCCTGCTAGAGGCGATCCAGCCGATAGCCGATGCCCTCGGTTGCACCATCCTGACCACCGGGGAACTGACCGACTCCGACCTCCCTCTGGAATGGGAGGGCGAGCTGGTCGGCGGCCTGAGGCGACCCGACCTCCACCGTGCCCTGGACACGCTGCTGACGGCCGCCGAGCACGAGATCGGGTTGCCGTGCGGCGACATGGACCGGTCCCAGAAGCAGGGAGCAGTGGCACTGCTGAACGACTGGGGGGCTTTCACGCTCCGGAAGTCGGTCGAGGACGTGGCCGAAGCCCTCGGGGTGAGCCGCTTCACCGTCTACAACTACCTGGAGCGTGCCGAAGCCGGCGGGTAGGCACCCCGGGTCGGGCCCACCGCTGCCAGCCGCCGGCCCGACCCGGCCTGCCGGAATGCCCACCGCTACGGTCCGGCACCATGGACGACACCACCACACCTGACAACCGGCAGGCCACCCACGACGACCTGGCCCGTGTGGACGCCGTCGGGCTGGCCGCCATGATCCGCTCCGGCGACCTCTCGGCCGTCGATGCCGTGCAGGCCACGATCGACCGCATCCAGCGCCTCGACGGCGATCTGAACGCTGTCATCCACCGCCAGTTCGAACAGGCTCTGGATCTGGCGGCCTCCGACGACCTCCCCGACGGGCCGTTCCGGGGTGTGCCGATGCTCATCAAGGACCTCTGGGCCGAGGAGGCCGGCCAACCCCAGCACGGTGGGATGCAGGCCCTGAAGGACGCCGGGTTCACCGCTGACGCCGATTCCAACCTGGTAGCCCGCTACAAGCAGGCCGGCTTCATCAACGTGGGTCGCACCAACACGCCGGAACTGGGCCTGGTCGCCACCACCGAGCCTTCCGCCTACGGCCCCACGCACAACCCCTGGAACCCCGACCACAGCCCCGGCGGTTCCTCCGGCGGTGCCGCCGCAGCGGTGGCCTCCGGCATGGTCCCAGCCGCCAACGCCAGCGACGGCGGCGGTTCCATCCGCATCCCGGCCGCCATGTGCGGCCTGGTCGGCCTGAAGCCGTCAAGGGGCCGGATCTCACAGGGCCCGAAGGAGGAGTGGAGCTTCTCTTGCCAGCACGTCGTCACCCATACGATGCGCGACACCGCCGCCATCCTGGACGTATGCGCCATCCCCTTCCCCGGCGACGGCGTGGTGGCCCCCGACCACGGACGCCCCTACGCGAAGCAGGTCGGCACCGATCCGGGCCGCCTACGCATCGGCCTGATGCCCGACAACCACCGGATCCCCACACATGCGGACTGCGAGGCGGCGACCCGCATGACCGCCGACCTTCTGGCCGACATGGGCCACGACGTGGTCGAGTCACGCCCGGAGGCGTTCGGACAGATCGGGGAGCTGAAGGAGCTGGTCTGGGCGTTCAACATCAACTGGGGAGTGGGAGCCGTCGTGAGCCTCGAGACCCTTGGCACTCGCCTCGGACGCACGATCACGGCCGACGACGTGGAGCCCGGCACCTGGACCCTGGCCGAACGCGGCCGGGGAATCACCGGTCCCGACTACGCAATGGCGCAGGCCGTCATGGGCACCTGGCGTAGGGCCCTGGCAGCCTGGTGGGAGGACTTCGACCTGTTGCTGACCCCCACGACCGCGGCTCCGCCGGCCCGCCTCGGTCAGCTCACCCCGACCCCCGACGAGCCGATGCGAGGCTCGAAGGGATCCATCCCCTACTCGGTGTTCACCGCACCGTTCAACACCTCAGGCCAGCCGGCCATCTCGCTGCCGCTGGGCTCCTCGAACGGCCTGCCAATCGGGGTGCAGCTGGTCGCCGCCTACGGCCGTGAGGACCTGCTCATCGCCACCGGGTCACAACTCGAAGCCAAGGTGCGCTGGTCGGAGAACAGGGCGCCCATCCACGCCTGAGGCGAGATCAGGACCCAGGCAGGGGGGACCTCAGGAAGACCACCCCCGGAAGAGAGCGGCGCGAAACCGCCACACCATTTGACCGTGGTGGCGCTCCCAGTTGTGCCACGACACGGCCACGACGGGTAATCGTGAAGGTCTCGTCCCCGTGCTCGACAGCGTCCAGGAGGTCGGCGAAGTTCCTGGAGGCCTCAGTGGCTGAAATCTCCTACATGGGGATCAGATTCTCAGATAATGCCTGTGAACAGGACGAATCCGCGCGCCTCAGGCGTCGAGTACCGCCGTACCGGCCGACGAGAGGTCCACTACCGGTGGCTCGGTGGACCACGGGAAGTTGATCCACCTGTCGGTGTGGTGCCACACGTACTCGCAGTCAACCGTGGACTGCGGCTTCTGGTACAGCACAGCGGACCGCACCTCGGCCACCTGGGCCAGCGCCGTCTCGCGCACCAGGGCCAGGGTGTGCCCGGTGTCGGCCACGTCATCGACGATGAGGATCCGCTTGTCGCCGAGGTCCACCCAGTCCACGTAGGGCGGCAGGATCACCGGCATGTCCAGCCGCTCGTCCACGCCCGTGTAGTACTCGACGTTCATCACGTAGAGGTTCTTGACCGCCAGGGCGTAGCCCAGCGAACCGGCTACGAAGAGCCCACCGCGGGCGATGCATAGGATCATGTGGGGCCGGTAGCCGTCGTCGGCGACCATCCGTGCCAGCTCGCGGACAGCCGTCCCGTAGATGGGCCAGTCCATCTCCTCCCGCTCGGCCACCGCTGCTCCCATCGTGTGTCGTGGCGTCGCCCGGGTTCGGGCGTCGCCGTGGCTGGAAACCTACCCCGTGTACCCGGCCCGGTCACCGGTCGGCAGGGGCTCAGTCGTAGGTGGCGGCGACCCTCCACACGCCGCCTTCCAGCACCACCAGGCGGGCCGTCCCGTCGGCCGTCACCACCTGGAGGCGAACGCTGCGCCGCCGTCGCCCCGGATCCCACCATCGCTCGTCCAGCGGCCACGGGCCTGCCCATGCCACCACCCGGCCTCCCTCTCCGGTGGCCCCCGACCCGCCCGGTGCCGACCGCCGCACCGGGGAGGCCACCACCAGCAGGCGCGGCGGCGCCGAGAGCACCCCCCGTCCGTCGACCCCCACCATTCGGCCAGCAACGTCGCGCACCTCCACGATGATCGGATCAGCGTGGACAGCGGCTGGAAGGGGACCGGACAGCATCCCCGGCCACGGTGGCCCGTCGACCGCTGCGACCACCACCCGGGACGGATGCCCGGATTCGTCGTCCATCCTCCGGACGAAGGGAACCAGGGCCAGGTGCTCCCCCGGATCCCGACCGCCCCGCCACTCCGGCACCCGCACCGAACCGGGACCCAACAGGGCCTCCACCCGGGTGCAGGCCCGGGCCGCCCGCTCATCGGCCGCCGACACCCCGCCCCAGAACCCCTGCTGGCGGCCGATGGCCGGCACCACCTCGTCAGGGACGAGGACCAGCCTGGTGATCCCCGATGTGGGTCGGGTCGCCGGCGGCCCGTTCAGCCACCCCTCCAACTGCCATCGCACCCGGTCGGCCACCGCCCCCGGACCCAGCACGCCCTCATCCCGCCACCGCCGGGCCAGCCGCTCCCCATGCTCTGTCTCGGCCTCGACCAGCACCAGGGTGCAGGCGAGACCACGGTCCGAAAGTCGGCCATGGAGGGCCTCGGCCAGGGATCGGGCGGCGAAGGCCGCCCGATCGACGCGCTCCACCGGCGGATCGAAGGCCACCGACACCGCCAGGTCCGGCGGTACCGGCCCCGGGTCCGGCGGCCGCACGCCGATCCCGGATGCCAGCCGGTGGGCGTCGCGCCCCTCGGCCCCGAAGCGAGCGACGACGTCGGCGGCAGGCAGGGCCGCGAACGCCCCGAGGGTTTCGAGCCCCAAGCGGGCCAGGACGTCCACCAGCGCCGGATACCCCAGCACCGTGATCGGCTGCGGGGCCAGGAAAGAAGGCACCCCACCCGGCGGAACCACCACCGCCCCTCCCCCGTCGGGGACCGAGGCATCGGCCGCTCCGGCAGCCAGGCCGGCGGCGAACCTCCCGTCGGCCACACCGATTCCGCACCCCGGATGTCCGGTCGGCGATCCCACCAGGTCGTCCAGGACCGCTGCCACCAACCGGGCGGTCCTGCACACGAGGTTCGCCTCACCACCGGAGAGGCGGACCGGACCCCTCACCCCGAAGGCACACGACCCCGGCAGCCACGCCTCCAGCCACGGGGTGACGTCCTGGAGGGCCGCCGCCACGGCCTCGAACCGGCGGGCCTCCCAGGAATCATCACGCTCCAGCACCTGTACCTCCGGACACCGGAACTGGGCTTCCCGCAGCCGTTGTCCCCGGACCACCCCGGCCTCCCGGGCAGCGGGCGTGGCCGCCACCACCCGACCGGAGGTCAGTACCAGCGCAGGCTCGGCCGGCCCGACCCCCAGGGCCGTCAACGGCCAGTCGGGGCATCGGACCACCAGGGTCCGGACACCGGCATCGATCATCGCCGGGCCGCTCACGCTCCGCCGGTCATCCCGTCAGGGCCGGGCAACAGCAGCTCCATACGGCGACCGGTGGATTCCATGCCCCGACCGGATGCGGTCACGCCCGTCCGGCGGGACGACAACCGGCCGTGCCCGGCATCGGGTCCGGTCCAGGTGGCCCCACCCACGACCAGACGCAGGTCGAGTCGATCGGGCCACGGTCCGTCTCCGAGGTGGAACAGCACCGAACCCCGTTCCCGGCAGCGGGCAGCCAGGCGGCGGGCATCGACTGCCCCGACACGGTGCCGGGGCGCCACCATGACGAGGTCGAACGCCCCCACCAGGGTGGCCACCGCCGGTCCCCACCCCGTCGGGTCAGGGGCGTCCACCACCACCAGGCGCTCCATGGCCAGACCCTGTCCGGCCGCCGCCGCCAGGCCCATGTCCAGGTCCCCAACCACGGCGATCCAGGATCCGGTTGTCGTGGCCCGGACCATCATGGCTATGGCCAGGGAACGGGCCCCCACCCCCGAGATGCCGATCGTGGTGCCCCGACGGAGCCCTTCGGGGAACAGCCCAGCGAGGGCCGGCAACACCGGCAGGGTCCGCTCGATGGCCAGCGCCGTGGGTCGGATCCGACGGGCGGCCTCGCCCACCGTCGGGACGGGCCGTGGTCGGTACGGCTCACCGGGCGGCTCGGCCCGCT
>Ga0257111_1000195_pt1 | contig 24305 bp, 18 predicted proteins | sample LP_taG_6_FD_191567 | JGI IMG/M metagenome (GOLD analysis project Ga0257111, IMG submission 191567) | Marine microbial communities from Northeast Subartic Pacific Ocean, Canada - LP_J_2015_P26_500m | ecosystem: Environmental > Aquatic > Marine > Oceanic | place: Canada: Northeast Subartic Pacific...
TTTTTCTTTCCGGATGTTCATAATTGAAAGCTATGGTTAATAGCAAGATCTACTACATCCGGTATACGGCAGGTTTGTATTTCCCATTAACTAATAATCAAAAGGACTAAAATGAAACAGACAGTAATCTCCCTTTTTATTAAACGAACAATCTCACCTTTGTTCAACAAGGTTTTGTTATTTTGTGCTGCGGCATTTCTCATTGGAGGTCTGGCCGTCCCAGTTCAGGCTGGTGGAATAAAAGTGGCGGCAGTATTTGAAACTCCAATAGAAGAACCATGGGTCAACCAGATCCATGTGGCTTTGCTCAAGGCAAAAAAAGAAATGGGAATCGAATACACCTGGTCGGAAAGTGTAAAATCTGCTGATTTCGCCCGTATCATGCGAGAATATGCCGAAAACGGTTATCAGTTGATTACAGGGGACTCTTTTGGGGCGGAACGTATTGCTCGTCGTGTAGCCAGGGACTATCCACAGGTTTCATTTGTATTCGGATCAGGAATCGGTCCGGCAGAACCAAACTTCGGTGTTTTCGATAACTGGATTCATGAACCGACTTACCTTTCCGGGATGATTGCCGGTAAAATGACTAAAACCAACATCCTTGGAGTTGTAGCAGCCATGCCGATTCCGGAAGTGAACCGGCTTTCAAATGCTTTTTGCAGCGGAGCCAAGGAAGTGAATAAAAAAGTGCGATGCAAGTTCTCTTTCATTGGTTCGTTCTTTGATCCGCCTAAAGCCAAAGAAGCAGCTCTGGCCCAGATAGAGGCAGGTGCAGACGTGCTTTACGCTGAGCGTTTCGGAGTCATAGAAGCCTGTAATGAGAAAGGTGTGCTAGCCATTTCCAATATGTCTGATCAGTCTTCGCTTGGTCCAGATACAGTGATTACAGGTCCAGTCTGGGACATGTGGCCTACCATTAAGCACGTGGTGACGCTGGTCAAAGCGGGAGTGCCGACAGCCCAGGATTTCGGAGGATTTTCATACATGGGCAAGGGAGGATCTTATCTTGCGCCCTATCATAATTGGGACAGCAAACTTCCTGCGTCTGTGAAGGCCATGGTGGAAAAGCGTAAAGCGGAAATGCTTGACGGTACTTTCCGGGCTGATATTGACGAGAGTGCACCGAAATCTGACTGATTACTTTTACCCGACTCAACGGTTTTCCGTTATTTATAACGGAAAACCGCCATTCAGTCTATTCCTCATTATTAAGGAACGTTAAACGTTCATAGTCTTCCATTTCACTACTGTATTTCTGTTCCTTCCCCTTGATATGTCAAATCCAGATTATTTGCTGAGTATGCAGGGCATCTGCAAGAATTTTGGAGCAATTCAGGCAAATAACAATGTTGATCTCAATCTCAGTGAAGGAGACATCCTTGGTCTTCTGGGTGAAAATGGTGCAGGTAAGACTACACTGATGAACATCCTTTTCGGTACCTATCAGGCCGATGAGGGAAAGATAATGATCCAGGGCAGACAGGTCACTATCCATTCAACTGCAGACGCACTTGGATTTGGAATAGGAATGGTTCATCAGCACTTCCACCTCGTCCACCGACACACAGTATTGGAAAACTTATTGGTAGGCGAACCCGGAAGAATGGGAAGACTGGATTTCTCTGGAGCACGCAGACGTCTTTTGGAAATAGGAGAACAGTTTGGTTTAACATTGAATCCTGATGCAAGAGTTTCTGAACTTACGATTGGTGAACAGCAACGGCTTGAAATCATCAAAGCCCTTTTCGGAGACTCCAAGATTCTTATCCTAGATGAACCGACTGCGGTTCTGACACCTAATGAATCAACAGGTCTTTTTGAGGCACTCCGCGCTCTTGCGGAAGGCGGGCTGGGCATTATTTTCATCAGTCACAAACTTCATGAAGTCAGGAATGTTACCAACCGGGTGCTTGTTATGCGGGCCGGTTCTGTGTCTGCACTCGTTGAAGATACAAAAGAGGTAACAGAAAGCGATCTTGCCCGTTTGATGTGTGGTCATGAACTGAATCCTCCAAAGAAGAATACCTCCAAACTCCGTGATACTTTTCTGAGTCTTTCAGCAATTAAAACAGGTGGTTCTACTCATCAGAATTTGAAAGGGATCAACTTGAGTGTTCAGGGTGGAGAAATTCTTGGTATAGCCGGAGTTTCAGGAAATGGTCAAAAGGAACTTGCGGATGTGATTGCCGGAGTACTTTCTCATACGGAAGGAAGCATTGAGGTGAAAGGTGAAATTATTTCCAAAGCAAATCCCAGGTTAATGCAGAAATTGAAAATAGGACGCATCCCGGAGGATCGTATGACAACTGGGCTGGTAACGAGTCTGCCCCTTTATGTGTCAATGGTGCTGCCCTGGATCAGACGTTCTATTTTCAGTCGTTTTGGGATTTTGCGGAAAAACGAAATCCTGTCCTTTACCAGTAAGATGATTAAACGTTTCTCCATCCAGGCGACAGATCCGGAAGTGAAAACAGGAACTCTTTCCGGAGGAAACCTTCAGAAAGTCCTGCTGGCACGTGAACTGGCCTTTGAACCAGAGGTATTGCTTGCATCCCAACCGACACGTGGACTGGACGTGGCAGCCGCGGAATTTGTCCATCGACAGTTTCTCTCTTTACGTGAAAAAGGAGCAGCGATCATACTCATCAGTGAAGATCTGGAAGAACTGTTTGCATTGTCAGACCGCATTGTCGTGATGTACGAAGGTCGAATTGCTGGAGAGACAAAAATTAGTGATGCATCAGTTGAGGATATTGGTCTGTTGATGGCAGGCGCCGCTGTTGGAGCATAATACAATGATGAATTCATAGATCAGTTATCATGGCCTTTCGACTCGAACTCAGAGAACAGACACCGGTCTGGTTCAACATTGTTTTTCCATTGTCAGCAGTTCTGGCTACATTGCTCCTTTGCAGTGGACTTGTGGCTCTTGCAGGTGCGAATGTTTTTCATGCCTACTCAGAACTTTTCCTGAGCGCAGTTTCCAGCCGCTTCAATCTGGTTGAGACTTTTGTTAAGGCAGCTCCCTTGATTTTCACTGGACTGGCAGTTGCGGTCGCTTTCCGAGCAAAATTCTGGAATATAGGTGCGGAAGGGCAACTGCTTGCCGGTGCAATGGCTGCCGCTTATATAGGAGGAATTGAAGCGCTGCCTTCGTTTTCACTGGTCCCTCTGATGATTACTGCATCTGCACTTGCTGGCGCAGGATGGGCTATGCTACCTGCAATTTTGCGAACTCGCTTCAAGGTGGATGATGTGGTAACGACGTTGCTGCTGAATTTCGTCATGTTCTATGTGATGACCGCACTTCTGGATGGCCCGTGGAAGGATCCCCTGAGTGGTTATCCAGATTCACCGGACATTCGCATGGATGCAGAGTTTCCTATTCTTTTGCACGCTACCCGTTTGCACCTGGGTGTACTGCTCTCTTTGCTGGCAGCACCAATGGTCTGGTGGTTCATTCGAAGAACTACCCTGGGATTTTCAATAAGTGTTGTAGGAGAAAACCCTGCAGCATCAGCTTACGGAGGTATCCCAATTACCAGAATTTTGATCTATACCGCATTGATCTCAGGCGCACTTGCCGGGCTTGCCGGGGCAGGAGAAGTTGGAGGACTTCACTTTCAAGTAATGTCAGGTATCTCTCCCGGTTATGGTTATACAGGTATTGTCATTGCGATGCTGGCCAGGCTTAATCCCATTGGAGTGGTACCAGCAGCATTGTTTTTTGCCGTTGTGGTGACTGGTGCAGAAGCTATGTCCCGGGCCACAGGCGTGCCTGTTTTCCTTGCGGATGTTATCCAGGGCACAGCACTGGTAACAATGCTGATTGCACAGTTGTTTACCACTTACCGCATTCGAACTCTAACAACTCAGGGTTGAAATATGGAAGAAATTATATCTCAGATTTTCCAGGTAGGATTTTTTACGGCAATAATCAGAATTGCCACTCCGTTTGTGTTTGCGACGATCGGGGAACTTTTTGCAGAGCGGTCCGGAGTACTTAATCTTGGTATTGAAGGTATAATGATGTTTGGAGCAATGACAGGTTTTTCTACTGCTTATTTCACCAGCAGCCTCTGGTTGGGAATCCTGGCTGCTATGCTCACAGGAATGTTGATGGCAGGATTGATGGGATTTCTGACAGTCAGTCTTGGACTGAGCCAGCATGTTTCGGGAATTGGAATAACTATGCTTTCCACTGGTTTTGCTTTTTTTTTCTACCGGCTCATTTTCGGCCAGCCTTCAACTCTTCCAAATATCAAAGCATTTACACCGGTTGGCATTCCTGTGCTCAAGGATATTCCATGGATAGGGCCAGTTCTTTTTGAACAGACGACATTGACCTATCTGGCCTTTGCTGTAGTTCCTCTGGCGGCCTTTCTTCTGTATAAAACTCCATGGGGCCTTAATCTGAGGACGGTTGGAGAAAATCCTCATGCAGCCGATTCAGCGGGTGTAAGTGTATCTGCGATGCGTTACCAGGGTCTTATAATATCCGGTGCATTGATGGGAATTGCGGGCGCTTTTCTTGTGATGGTACAATTCAATGCCTTCACTTTCGGTGTGATTTCGGGGCGTGGTTGGATCTGCATCGCCCTGGTTGTCTTTGGGCAATGGGGGCCGTGGAAGAGTGCCGCCGGAGCTCTCCTTTTTGCGCTGATTGATGCTCTTCAGCTTCGGCTTCAGGCCAGCAGCATTATTGATTTGCCTTACCAGGTTTTCCTGATGATGCCTTTTGTGCTGACCATTGTAACAATGATGTTGGTTTCCAGAAATGCCCGAGCTCCCTCGGCACTGCTCATTCCTTTTCGTAAAGAAGAACGCTGAACAAGCAGATATAAATAGTGTTTGAACTATAATAATAATCAGTAGTAATAATAGTTATTTATTCTTGATTTCTGAAATTCAGACTTAACAAAAAAGCTGTAAGTTGTCAGTTAAAAAAATATTGGCAAGATTGTTCAAATTGAAAACAGATAGCTGAAAACTATCGTCCAAATCTTTGTTTATTTAAAACTTTCTGAAACGGTAAAAAAACTTTACGAACAGATTTTCGTTCAGAGACCAGATAAGAAGACAAGAAATTTCTTTCTGAAAAAAGAAAAACAGTATTTACATGTAATTAGTTTGAAATCAGGATTCTATATTCCTTTTTAATTTCATCAAAATATTTTTAACTTCATTTCAAAAACATCTTGTATCTGTAATATAAAGTTTGTAACTTTGTAGTCTCAATCCAACACTGTCAACTCAGGTTGACAAAACTTTTTTTAAGTTATGTGTTGGAACTGAAGCCCCTTTTGCTTTATCCAAAATATCTGCCCAAATGGCAAAAAATATTACACCTCGCAAAGAAGACTACTCCAAGTGGTATCTCGATGTGATTGCAGCAGGGCAGCTTGCCGATTATGCGCCGGTAAAAGGATGTATGGTGATTCGTCCCACGGGCTATGCCATTTGGGAAGCCATGCAGTCTCGTCTGGACCGCATGTTCAAAGAAACGGGTCATGTTAATGCCTCATTCCCTTTATTGATCCCTAAACATTTTATGGAACGTGAAGCCGAGCATGTTGAAGGATTCAGTCCTGAATGTGCGGTTGTTACGCATGGAGGAGGAAAAGAACTGGAAGAACCACTAATGATTCGTCCAACTTCCGAGACTGTAATTGGTCACATGTATTCGCAGTGGATTCAAAGTTATCGTGATCTTCCGGTGTTGATCAATCAGTGGTGTAATGTGATGCGCTGGGAAATGCGCACCCGTTTATTTTTGCGTACCTCAGAGTTCCTTTGGCAGGAAGGTCACACAGCTCATGAAACTGCCGATGAAGCCCAGGAAGAAACATTGCGGATGCTGGAAATCTACCGTATTTTTCAGGAAGAATATTTGGCGATTCCTGTGATTACAGGTTTAAAATCTGAAGCCGAAAAATTTCCTGGAGCACTGGCTACGTATTCAATAGAAGCAATGATGCAGGACGGTAAAGCCCTGCAATCCGGAACTTCACATAATTTGGGTCAAAATTTCGCAAAAGCATTTGAGATTGATTATCTTGATCGAAACAATAATCGAAAACATGTTTGGACAACCAGCTGGGGTGTATCAACACGAATGATCGGCGGTTTGATTATGACACATAGTGATGATGATGGTTTAATTATTCCGCCAAAAATTGCCCCCATTCAAGTAGTTATTGTGCCTATCTTTAATGATGATCAGGAACGTGTTCAAACATTTGAGTTTGCAGAAAAAATTTCAAACAGCCTCAATGAGAAAATTGATAAGCTCCAGATAAAAATTGATACTCGTGACAACCTGCGGCCTTCAGACAAGTTTTTTCACTGGATTCAGCAGGGTGTACCGGTGAGGGTTGAAGTTGGTCCGCGCGACGTAAAAAAGCAGTCGGCAATGGTAGTGAGAAGGGATGTAAGAGAAAAAAGTGCAGTACCGCTTGAAAACATTTCTGAACATATTGTAGAGTTGTTGGAAAGGATACAAGACAACTTGTTTCAACGTGCCCTGGACTATAGACAAACCAATACCCGGACTGCTGCAAGTTATGAAGAATTTAAGGAAATTATTGCTGATGAAGGTGGATTCATTTTTGCGCACTGGGACGGTTCAAAGGAAATTGAAGCAAAAATAAAACAGGAAACAAAGGCGACTATCCGTTGTCTCCCACTTGAGAATAGATCTGAGACAGGAAAATGTATGGTAACCGGTAAGCCCTCTGAACAAGAGGCACTGTTTGCAATTGCTTACTGAAGAGCATGCAAAAAATCGAAGAAAATCTTAAACCATTCAAATTTTTGTGAACAAGAATATCATTGTATCAAACGTCAGTGACGAATCTTTTGCGCTTGGAGTCGGCTATGCGCATTCTCAGGAAATTGATATTTCTGATTTGATCGCCCTGAAATCATTTATAAACAATGAGTTTTGCCCAAGATTTTTACAGGATCATGTTACAGAAGAAACTTTGGGACATGGACTAAAGGGCAAATCAGTTTATATCGTGTCAACTCATTCTGCGTATTATTCGCGAAATGAACTGGCAATGAGGAATTATTTAATTGCATCTGCAGCAAAGGAGAACGGAGCAGAGTTTGTTGCTTTGGTTGAACCGGATTTATATTATTCAGCCCAGGACCGTGGACCAAGAACGCTGGACCATCCGCAAGTTTCCGATTTCGCTTCGCGTGAAAAATTTGTAGGACAACCTTGTTCTGCAGAAATGTATGCGCAACTGCTGAAAACATCCGGGGTTGATTCGGTGATGACTGTTCACAACCATAAACCTGATGTGATGCGGAATATATATCAAAAAGTTTTTCCAACTGGCAATTCCCACAAAATTCCAGTTTTCCTGAATTTGGACATTTCGCCACTCATTGCCAACTATATTCTCCGTTCTGGACTGGTCCGGCTTTGGAATTATGGAGAACATGTAGGATTTGTTGCACCTGACGAGGGAGCGGTCGATTTTGTTAAACGTGTGAGAGAATTTACGGGCCTTCATAACTCTGTTTTGGTGACTTTCAAAAAAACACGCATCGGTCAACGAGACGTAAAAGTTGATTTAAGCGAAGATGTAGAGTTGCTGAAAGGCAAAGATATTTTTATTCTCGATGATATGGTACGTACAGGAGGAACAATTGCGGCAAATATCAATGCTATTGCAGAGTCAAAAAGTTGCCGACCTGCAAATATCTTTTTCTACAGCACACATTCAACAATCTCTCCGGAAGCTCGTGAAAACCTGAATTCTCCTCACCTGAATCAATTCATAACGAGCAACACAATTCCCAGTGTTCTTAATCGTGACATTCAGGGACGTCTTCGTAAGAAAATTGTGGTCTTGAAAATTGAAAAATGGATTGCCAATGCAATTAGACATTGTCTGGAAGAAGCCAGGTATCCGGATGAAATATATGGAATCAATTCTGTTACTCAATCTGACGACTTTTACGAAGTTGACCTCTCAACAAAAAATCCTCTGCATAACAAGTCCCGAGTTCAACAATACGAGTTGACAATCTGAATATGTCTAAAGACGAAAATACGCTTATCCTTGGAATTGGCGGAGTGGGAATGCACCTCGCTCAACGATTGGTCCATGAAGGTTATCCGGTAACTGTAATCGAATCCAATTCTGAATTACTTGAAGCAGCAGCAGAGTCACTGGATGCCCGTTTGATATGTGGGGATGCCATGCAGCTTTCAAGTTGGCGTGAGGCTCATGCACAGGATATGGGTCTAATGATTGCTGCCACAAATGATGATTCCACTAATATGTTGTCTGCCTTAATTGCTGACAGATTTGGCATTGAGCGAAAAATTGTCCGGACGCGTTCTATTGATTTAATGGATGGAAGTATTTTATCTCCAGAAGACCTGAAGATTGATTTAATCGTACATCCGGAAGAATTGGTAGCACAAGAGATTTTTCGACTGGTGCAGCGAGCATCATGCAATGACCTAACTCCTGTTGGTGACGGAAATATGCGTGTGCTTGCCATGCGAATAAATGAAGATTCCCCTTTGCTGTTTAAAACACCAAAAGAACTTTCAGCAACACATTCAGAATACAGTTTCAGGGTGATGGCGATTGCCCGCGGAATTTCAACCATTATTCCTCAGGCTGATGAACAGATTAGACTACTGGATCAGGTTTTCATTATGGCACGTACGGAGGATATGATGCCGCTGATGGATATGATGAAAATTGAACATAAAAATATTGAACATATGATGATTCTCGGAGGCGGCCTGGTAGGAAGTAGAGTAGCACAACTGCTGGAAAAAGAAGTGGAGATAAAGCTCATCGAAAATAACCAGAATCGTGCGGACGAACTTGCATCTGACTTGAAAAATACAGAGGTTATTCATGGTGATGGCACAGACGCAAATTTACTTGTTATGTCAGGACTTGATTCTACCGAATCTTTCATCGCGACAACTGGAGATAATGAAACAAATATAATCAGCTGTCTTTTGGCCAAACATTTGATGAATCGAAATAATCGTGATCTTCAGGCTGGTCACGGTAAGACAATTGCGTTGGTTAACAAGGAGGACTACCTTGTTTTAGCATCTACAATTGGATTGGATATAGCTCTCAACGCAAAAATTTCTGCGGCCAACGAAATCCTCAAATTTATCCGCAGAAATGAACTCTTGTCAGTGGCCCATCTGCATGGAGTAGATGCGGAAGTTGTTGAACTGAAAGCAGGACCCGGCTCGGAAATTGCACGTAAGCCTTTGAAAAAATTGGCGAGTTACTTTCGTCAGCATAATATTTTGATCGGAGGTGTTGAGCAGGATGGAGTTTGGAAAGTCGCTGTGGGTTCAACTCAAGTACAACCTCACAACCGTGTAGTTGCCGTTTGTTCCTCACATCAACTAAAAAAAGTAAGACAGTTATTTAATTGAAATAATTAGTTTTAATACCCCCTCAAACTTTTTAATAATTATTTTTATTTAATCCTACCAATATACAATGAATGGGTATATACTATTTCAATGGAATTGCTGTTAAGATGTTTAACAGGGCTGTTTATCCTTATTTCAGTTGGATGTAGCCATGAGCGAAGGTATGTGTATCCCATGGATCAACGTCTTGAGTTACAAAGGATATGTAAGGCTGTAAGTTCCAGAAATACAAATCGTTTCATGGTTTTGTTGGGTAAAATTTACCCCCTGAATAATGACGGGCGCACAGCAGCACTTGAAGAAATAAGTACAAGTTTGGAAGATGCAGGATATTTTTGCGGAACTTATCGCTTTAGAAATGCACCTTGTTCAGTTGGAAAAAACACACTGATTGATCAAACAACGTGTTCTTATTCAAAGTAACTAATTGAAAATATTAACTTATATTATCAATTTATTTTATACGATAAAATGTTATAGAGAAATAAAGAAAATATTCACTTCTATGAAAATCATTAAAACCTTGTCTGAATGCAGCTTTAACATGGACAGTAAATTGCACCCAAAGATAGTTTTATTATTTTCATTCATAATTTCTGCAATTAGTACGAAAATTTAAAGACGAGGAGCATGGATGCCGTCGAACTCTAAAAACAATAACTTGACCGTAGGACTTGATATTGGAACCACAAAAATATGTGCAATTGCAGTTGAAGGTGATGACATTGAAGCATTGAATGTTGTTGGAGTCGGCACAGCAAAATCAGACGGGTTACGTAAGGGTGTCGTCGTCAATATTGAAAAGACAGTCAAGGCAATCAAAAAGGCAGTAGAAGAATGTGAATTAATGTGTGGAGCCCAGATTCGTTCCGTCTTTGCTGGCATTGCAGGACATCATATCAGGGGACAAAACAGCAGAGGTATGGTCACTGTTTATCATAACCGTATTGTTACTGATGAAGACATACGTCGTGTCATTGACGCAGCCCAAGTATTGATTCCCAATGATAGAGAAGTGCTGCACATACTCCCCCAGGAATTCATTGTTGATGACCAGGATGGCGTTCAAAACCCTCTTGGCATGGCTGCAGCACGTTTAGAGGTAAATGTTCACATTGTTACTGGTTCAGTCACCTCTGCACAAAATATTATTAAATGCTGCAATCAGTCCGGACTGGATGTAGAGGACATTGTACTGGAACCTTTGTCCTCAAGTCAGGCAGTTCTCAGTCCTGATGAACAGGAGGTCGGAGTGGTACTGGTTGATATTGGCGGAGGTACAACAGACGTCACTATTTATTCAGAAGGCAGCATTGTCCACACGGCTGTTTTGGCATTGGGCGGCAATCATTTGACACACGATATTGCCATCGGTTTAGGTGCACCTTTACATGAAGCAGAGGAAATTAAACACAATTTTGGTGTGGCGATGTCTTCCATGGTGAAAGAAGACGAAATGATTGATGTCCCCAGCGTAGGCGGGAGAAATAACCGCACCATGAAAAAACGGGTGTTGGCAAGTATCATCGAAGATCGTTTTAGGGAAATATTTGAATTGATTGCACATGAAATTGAGAAGACCCACTTTCATACATTGATGGCATCAGGTGTAGTTATTACGGGTGGAACCTGTATTATGCCGGGTGCAGACCGACTGGCTTCTCAAGTTTTGAATTTGCCGGTACGGGTGGGATATCCGGAAAATATAGCTGGTTTACGTGAAATGATTTATTCACCGAAATATGCAACCAGTGTAGGACTTGTACGTTACGGAATAACAAGCAATCAAGGAAAATTGAATTTTGTAGGTGATGACACAAATTTATTTCATAAAGTATCCAGACGTATGAAAGATTGGATGCAAGATTTTTTTTAGTTTTTTGACAGGTCAATATCAAACATGATTTCTATATAACAACCAAAGGGAGCAAAAATGCTAAATTTTTCTGATATCCAACCCGTCCGTGACGATTTACCGAAAATAAAAGTCATCGGTGTTGGCGGCGGCGGCGGCAATGCCGTCAATCGCATGATACAAACGGGTGTTCAAGGGGTAGATTTTATTGTAGCAAATACAGATTTACAAGATTTGCGTAAATCACTAGCTCCTCAGAAATTGCAGATAGGCAGCAAATGTTCCCGAGGTTTAGGGGCAGGTGCTAAACCGGAAATTGGCCGTAATGCTGCGTTGGAAAGTATTGATCAAATAAGCGATTCTCTTCAAGGTGCAGATATGGTTTTCCTGGCCGCAGGCATGGGCGGTGGAACTGGAACTGGAGGAACACCAATAGTTGCTCAGGTAGCTCAGGAAATGAAAGCCCTTACTGTTGGTGTTGTGACATTGCCGTTTAATTTTGAAGCAAAACGACGTCGAAAAGTCGCAAATGGAGGTATAACTGAATTGAGAAATCATGTTGACACGCTTATAGTTGTACCAAACGAAAATTTATTTAGTATCATCAATAGACGAACCCCGATGACCGAAGCCTTTGGATTTGCGGACGATGTTCTTCGTCAAGGAGTTCAAGGTATATCTGATTTAATAACAAGAGATGGATTGGTCAATTTGGATTTTGCAGATGTCCGGACTGTTATGGCAAACAAAGGGAAGGCAGTAATGGGGACCGGACTTGCCTCAGGGGAAAATAGAGCGAGACATGCAGCAGAACAGGCTCTGCATAGCCCTTTGCTGAATGATAACACAATTGACGGCGCACGCGGTATATTGATTAATGTTGTAGGAGGGCTGACGATGGGGATGCAGGAGGTTGAGGAAGCATCTACATTCATTAAGGAACATGGACACAAAGATGCTGAAATAATTTGGGGTGCTGCAATAAATCCAGATTTTGAAGATCAAATGATGATTACAGTCATTGCAACGGGTTTTGATGAGCAGGAAGTAACAGAAAAAATTTCCGTCCCAGTTCTTCCTGCAATGCCTTTTGATGCACTTGCTGTGACAAATAAACATTCCCAAATAAACACGGACACAGATGAGAAAGAGTTCAATTCTGAAGTAGAACTTAATCTGGAAAAAAATGATTCCATTGAACCATACAGTGATGACGATTACTTTGAAGAAACTGAATCAATTACAGCAGATGATAAAGCTTTTGTTGAAGGTGATCCTGAGGACAGTTCTTTTTCAGCAACTGCTCAATCTGAAGACTCAAATGAAGAGTCAGTAGTCGATGATCAGGAAGAACTTTCAAGTCACCAGATAACTTTACATTCATCAGAAACAGAAAGTGAAGAAATTATCACAACTGAAGAAATTTCATTAGCAGATGAATCATCACATCTTTCAAATGACAGCGAAGAAGAACAGTTGGAAGAACCGGGGTCATTGATGAACGAAACTTCTACAGTTGAATCTGTTAATTTTTCTGATTCAAATCTGGAAGTTGAGTCAGGCACATTTGAAGATTTAGCAATAAATCATTCTTCTACAGACATTGATGCAGAAAACTATTCCATCCATGGTATTTCAGGAGTGTCAACAAAACTGAATGATAATGATTCAAATGAGACACACTTTTTCACAGATTCTAATGTCACTTCAGAAAATGAAAATGATACTGAAACCAACCCCGTTGAGACAAGCCCGCTGATACCTGAGTGGGCAAATCAAACGGAAAATCCCACATTTTATCAAAATTTAGACATTCCTACTTTTCTGAGAAGAAGAGGGTCAAATCGACCACGCCAATAAAATAACTTGTAGTTCTATTTGTTTCACATTATTCTAGCGTCTGAGGCCGAAAACTTAGCGGTTAGCAGATTATATAGATATTTTTGAAACAGCACAAGTACCAACCGTGAGTATTTACCTGTCGGCTTCAGACATATTTTTCCAAGTTTTTGTAGAGAAGAGTTGCTAATTTATTTTGATTGAATTAGGGGTTCTAAAATTAATTTTTCATTTAGTATTTTACTTATGAAATCAACTCGCAGCTTACATAATGCAGTGTTAGGTCTTCTAGGAGGTCTTGCAAGCTGGACGTTAATGCAAAGCGGGTTTCATGCGTTTGATGCTCTTTCCGTTACAGGACTATCAGGATTAAATATTATTTGGCTCAATAAGTTTATTTTTGAAGGGGCTTTAGTCGGTCTCGGACTGGGCATGGTTCTACAGGCAAGGGTTTCACTTTGGTACCATTATGAATTGGTACATATTTTGTCCAAAATGTTTATCGGTGCTTTCATTGGAGCGATTCTGGGACTAATTTGTTTCAGTATCGGAGAACTATTGCAAGTTTGGCTGGTTTTGCCAGCATTAAGCCGTGTAGCAAGTTGGACACTTTTAGGATTATTATTAGTTGGAACCACTGAGATGTTCCATTCCAGTTCTGGTTTTTTAAGGCCACGAATTATTAGTGGAGGAATTGGGGGAGCAATCGGAGGTGGAATTTTTGAATTATTGCTGCTGTATCAGATGACTGGTCCGGATCACCTTTTAGGATTGATTCTGGTTGGTTTCAGCATCTCATTATTTGTTGGAATTACTGAAGATCGTGCCACTTCTTTTGCTCTTCGAGTTGTGTCGGGCAAACAAGAAGGACAAATTTATCTACTTGATCAAAATAGATTCACTTTAGGATATGGTTCACAAAATGACTTCATTTTGAAAGGTTATGCAGAAGTTTGTGACCTTCATGCAAACATTCTTAAAAAAGGCAAAGAAGTCATTATTGAGAATGCGGACGAAGGAGGTGAAGTCCTGGTGAATTATCGTCTGGTCGATCAACAATCCATGAAAAAAGGAGATGTCATCAAAATTGGTACAGCGCTGCTGCAGTACTATGAAATCTGATGATCTCACAAATAGATCGATGTCTTCGTGTCTGCGTTCATAGCGCAGGACTTTTAGTTATTGGAATCCTCAAATCAACATCTTTGCTGGCGGCGGAACAGGTCGTTGAACAAAATGTGCTGGTTCGGGAAGGCTCCCCCTCTGCGTTTTTGGAATATTTCTTTCCGCAGACTTTTTTCCTTAAAATTAATGAAACCCCCAGTCTGACACTTATAGAGTCGCTTCTGATATTTGCAGGAGTACTTTTGGCGATGTTTGGATTATGGTTCCTGCAAAAACCGAAAGCTGGAACACAATCCGGCGTGGGTTTTCAACTTCTCAATCTTGGTGAACGAAAAACATTCATTCCTCTGAAATCAGGAATACAAACACTGGAGTTTCTTACTCAGATTCAAACAAGCAAAAAATATCGTTTGTCTACAAATTTAAACCGGGTGACTCTAACTCCACATCAAAACACTTTTGTACTTGAAGACAAGAACTACAAGAATGCACTACTGATCAATCGAAGACGTTCTCACCGAACAGTTCTGTGTGATAACGATGTTTTGGATGTTGGTGATATGATTTTACTTTTCCGAAATCATGTAGTTCCTGCAGGTACGATTAACCGTCCAGCAAGTAAAGATTTACAACTTCCAATTGTTGGAATTATTCCCAAAGGACCCGTTCATAAAATGACACCAATTTTAACAGTTTCAGGAAGCACACAGAAAATCCCTTTAGTACGTAACCTGATTACTATAGGATCATCAAATAGTAATGATATTATAGTTGAAGGTGATGAGGTGGCCTTGAGGCACGCAAAAATATATAAGGTTGGAGGATCCTGGAAGATTCAAAACCTGCTCATTCACGAAACTACTACAGTTAACGGACGTCGAATAGATCAACGTTTTCTGCAGGACGGCGATGAAGTTAGTGTTGGGGATATTATGTTTAAGTTTAAGTCAGGTAAAGCACAAATAAAGCAAACTCTTAAATCAAAAACAGAGACTGCCAAAAAGATTTAAAATACTCAATTTGCTGTCAAAACATAATGAAAAGACTGGTAGCTTCCTGCAACGCCTTTTAGGAAGCCCACTTCATCAGAAATGCGCAGATAGAAAGCCTCTTGTCCAACTGGAATTCTGTACTGAAATGTAAATTGTTTCCGCCTTCGTATTAGATATGATTTTTTATGATTTCGGTTTTGGTCAAATATCGTAAGTTCCGGATTTAAATGAGTGGTACCAAGACGGAACCAAGCTAAGTTTATGAGTTTATTTTCTTCATTTACGTTCATGTTTTTGGGAACTTTTATCCTGAACAATGTACTGTCTCCACGATGCCGAATATGATCATAAACGGCTTTTGCAAAGGGCAGTTTGAATGTTTGCTTGAATGTGCGTAAGGGTACTTGATATTCCGGTTCTGGGATATAGTTTTCTTCTGAGTCAATTTCAGAAAATACGTCATCCGTTAAAGTTGTTTCAAATAGTTCCAGGGGCATAGGAACTTCATTCCATTCCACCTGCACAACCAAATCATTTTCTTCCCAATTGACTGAGGTAATCCGAAAAGGTGCATTTTTAGGTGAACGGAACTCTTGTATAATCTGCTTCAGTGGCCCTAAAAAAAGAGCTTTGTAAGTAACATAATTACTGGAAATAGTATCAAGGCTGAGTTTTTTCCAGCGGGGGTTATTCCGAAATAAAGTTTTAATTAATTGCTGCTCTTCTATTGGTCCCGGTAAGCCTTTGAATTTTAGTTTTACTTGAGCTCCGCTTACCTGATTCACAGTTACAATATGCTGCATAACAGGCGTCCATTTTAGTAGCAATTGATCAAGTATTTCGGGAATAATTACATTTGTGTTCCAGGTTTTATAGGGAATTTCTGCAGTTGCCATGGTTGTACTTATTGATGATTCCGAAAAATCCTGCTTTTGTGACCAGAAAATAAGTTGTGCTATCAGCTTTCCTTGAGATGATTTTTCAGGTTGCGGGCTCAGCCTAAGTTTTAGTTCAAGTAATGCTACATTAGCCCCGTTTCTTTTCTCAGCAGATTTTAGTGGCAACAATGCTAGTCGAGCCGGTAGACCTCCTTCAATCGGTAACTTGCGGCCTTTTGTTAGGATTACTCTGGTTCGAATTCGATAAGGTCTCAGCCGAATTTGCAGTTGTTCTAAAAACAGATTCAAAACTCTTGTTTGACGTAATGCGTGATCCGCATCATAGATTAGATAAACATCCATGAATGGAATTCGTTCTTGTTCTGTAACTAATCCTAATTTGCGGAATGCTGCCAGTAAACGTGAATGAAAAATTCGTGTTTCAATATTTAATGTAAATTCAGTCAGGTCTGCAGTGTTGCCCTCACTGATTACACGAATAGATTCAATATAAAAATCGGGATGTTCAAAAAACTGTTGAATCAAAAGTGGCTTTAAATAAATCATACTTTCAAAATCAAGAAACCTTGCAACTGCCTGCAGAACAACATTCCCTTTTGCAGCTTTCAGTGCCTCAGTTTTTGCTCGTACCAGATTGTCCTGCATAATTTCAACAGTTGATTCTGCCTGTTCAACAAGTAAACTCTGTCCCATCAAAGGAGCAGAAAGAAGTCCCAGGAACAGGAATGCTGTAGAAATTATTCGAAAAATTGACAATCTGTATTTATTCATTTAATCATGTTCATTGATCGCTGAGAAATTCTTCCTGAATTTCAACAAGACGTTCCTGTAAAAGCGCAGAATTTTTACCATGTAAATTAAAGTAGTATTTAATTTTTGGCTCGGTACCGGAAGGTCGAGCAGTAATTCTGGTATTGTCGGACAATTCCAGTGAAATCACATTTGACTTAGGTAATCCCGGCCCTTGCAAATTCTTAGTTGCATCTGCACAAATTATAGTATTTTCTAAATAATCAGTTATTTTTACTACAGTTTGACCTGCCACAGATTTCGGAGGAGAGTTGCGTAACTTACGCATAATCTGCTGTATTTTTTCCAAACCTTCTGTGCCGGTATAAGTTTGCGTCCTCAGAGTGTCGAGATGGGGCCCATATTGTTGATGAATTTGATTCAGCCTGTCGATTGCAGTCAAGTTACTTTTCTTCAGTGTAGCCACCATTTCAGCAAAAGCCATGGAGGCCCAAATTCCATCTTTATCTCCCGAATGGCTTCCCATCAAATAGCCGTGACTTTCTTCCATGCCAAAAACAAACTTTCCATCAACCTCTTCTTCATAACGCAAGGCAGCTTGTCTAATCCATTTAAATCCTGTTAACACTTCAACGAGATCCAACCCATTTTCCCGGGCCATTTTTGAGACAAGAGGAGAGGTCACTACAGTTGTAATGATTACTCCTTTTTTCGGAAAGCGATTTTGTTGGTGCAATGCAGAAATGATTGAGTCTAGAATCAATATCCCAATTTGGTTGCCCGTCAACCAATGCCACTGCTTCTCTTTGTCACGGACCATAACGCCCAGACGGTCCGCATCAGGATCATTGGCTAAGATAAGGTCAACATCATCTGTTGCTTGTTCCACTGCCATTTTAAAGGCATCCCTGTCTTCAGGATTGGGTGATCCAACTGTGCTGAAATCTCCATCCGGAACCATTTGTTCTTTGACGACTTTTACATTTTCAAAGCCTTGCTGTTGTAACAATTTTGGAACCAAACGACCACCGGTACCGTGAAGCGGAGTAAAAATCACACCTAAATCCTTATTATTTTCACGCAGCCCCAAACTTAATTTTCTAACGGTCTTCAAATAATATTCGTCTGCTTCATTATCAATCCACTCTACTATTTCAGTCTGAAGTGCATTTTCAAAAGATATCTTTGGAATTTTGTCAATACGGTTGATGTTCCGGACTTCTTCTATAATCTGACTGTCTTCCGGAGGAACAATCAAACCTCCATTTTCCCAATAAACCTTGTAACCGTTGTATTCCGGTGGATTATGACTGGCAGTGATAATAATTCCTGCTATTGCTTTACGCCTGAGAATCTCACAGGAAACGAGGGGGGTAGGTGCAATTGAACGGAACAAATAAACAGGTATGCCGTGTGCTGCTAAAACTTCGCTGGTTACTTTTGCAAACTCAAACGAGAAGTGACGTGAATCGTAACCAACGACCACACCTTTTGCACCGGACTCATTTTTCTTATTTTTTATAATACGTGCGACTCCTTCTGTTGCCATTTGCACAGTATAGCGGTTGATTCGATTTGTACCAACACCCATTAAACCTCTTAGACCGCCTGTACCAAATTCGAGCAAACTGCCGAAACATTCTTCACGTGCATTTTTGTTTTCAGCAGCCAGAAGGTTTTTAGCCTTTGCTTGTGTCTCAGCATCAAAGCAAGGGTTTTCGGCCCAGAATTGTACTTTTTCAATTATGTTCATTGTTAATCTGGATATCAGTGAAATTGTTTTTGCTTAACTACTCTGTTTCAATTCTTTTAATATTTTTTCATTGTCAGAACGAATTACAGTTTCTTTTCTTGTAACAGGATGTGGGAATCGGATTTCTACGGCATGCAGTAATTGTCTATGGAGCGGAAAATTTTGTGAAAGCAAATAATCGTCACCTTCATTAAGCCAGCGTATGAAGCCATCATTTGGAAGTCCATAAAGCTTATCGCCCAAAACAGAACAGCCCATGTGTGCAGCATGAACTCTGATTTGATGAGTCCTACCACTGAAGGTACGTACTTCAACAAGTGAATAATCACCCAGTTTACCAATTTCCCTGAAATAGGTATGGGAAGGCTTCCCTTGAGAATTTACGCTCTGTTTAATGCGGATTTTGCTGTTTAGGTCCTGACCAATAGGCAGCGAAATGAAAATCTCCGGAACTGTTGTCTTTGAAATATGGGGAAGGTGTCTGCTGAGGATTGCAGAATATATTTTGTGAACCAGGTTTTTTCGAAAATGAGCAGCCATTGATTGGGCAACTTCGTGTCTTTTAGCAAAAATAATTACCCCGCTGGTTTCACGGTCAAGTCGATGCAGAGTGTAAAGTTTTTTCAGGCCAAACTGAGACTTGATCAAACTGACCAGTGTATTTTTGTAATACTTACCTGAAGGACTTGTCGGCAAATTTCCCGATTTGCAGACTGCAATTAATGCATCATCTTCGAAAATAATATCAAAGTCCAGATCAACGTCCGGTTCAAGAAAATCTGGACGCAAATAAACAATTTTTTGATTGTTTCGCAGCTTAAAATTTGTGCGCCCCAATTTACCGTCGACCCAAATGCGTCGATCATTGATATTCTCACGCCACTCCTGATCATCCAAATAGCGAAAACGCCGGAGTAAAAATTCCAACAGCGTTTCCTCCCGTCCTTCCACACGCATATAATGGAAAGTCAGTTCAGTGTGCTCGGATGTCATCCGGATTGACATATCAGGCTAAGAAAGGCTATAAAATATTGAATCGTTATTCACTGAGCAAAAGTTCCTTTCCTTCCCAGGAACTTATTTCATAAAACCTGCCATTCACTTGCTTGTTATAGATTTCCATTTCATCACGAAGTTTTGAATCTTCTGCTTCAGAAGCGCCTGATGCTACCAGTGAAATACCCATCCGCATGCTCAAAATATAATTTTCATTTGATGCTATATTATTCCTTAGGTTCAATGTATAAACTCTGCTGTCAAATAACGACACAAACAATGTTGTTTCTATTAAATCTGTACCTTCTGCTTGCTGGGAAACAGAATCATTTATGTATAATTTGGAAAAAGAAAGCTTCCCCAGCCTGTTGAGGAGAGTTGTTATTTTATCTGAGTCCGGTACATCTGATTTTTCAGAGGAGGATTTCCAGTCTGTTTCAGCACTGTCACGGTTAATGGAAAATGAACCTTCTTCTTCGTTCTTAAGCACAAGGCTTTGGACTTGATTTGACTCTAATGCAAGTAAATCCTTTTTCAGCCAATCATTTGCTTCTGAATCTATGGACAAGCCTTCCGGAATTAAAAAAACTTTATTAGAACCTTTGTGCCTTACATACTGCCCTGGACCACTAGTACGATTCTTTCCAAGAAGAAAGCTTAATATTGAAGTTCCGTCTCCCCGCAAAAGGCTCACAGAAATTCCATGTCGATCTTCGCTCCAATCTTCCTTGTTTTCCGGAGGAGTTAATAGTTGAAAACGTTCATGATGATCCGGATTATTTGTTACCATATCTCCCAGACGTATTTGAGATAAATTGAGCAGCAAATCCTGAATGGAAATTGGATCTGCCTCATAATTCAAAGACTGCTCTTTCCAACCACCGCCTTTTAACTGCATTAAGTTTACAGAAGAGCCCTTTAACTCGATTTTAATCTGGTTCAGGGCTTTGGTGTCAAGTTGTTCTGGAAAGAGTCTATTGTCTTTTGATATTTGTGGTTTTGTAAAGTAGTTGTCATCTTGATAATAGATTAATCCACCTCCAATGATGAACAAAATAAAAGTAGTGAATAATAGAGATTTAAACATAATTAAAGCAATTTAGATTATAATTTAAAAAAAATAAATTTATATTCCCATTATCTATTATTTTGCAACAGGCTTCAAGACTAGAGGTGTCTTTTTAATCTTTCTTAATCCTATTTTTGGAATTGGGATTACTTTTTTCCAAATCATATAAACTTGAGATTTTTCAAGAAGTTTCGTAAATTTAGTGTTTTATTTACTTTGATCACAATGAAATTATTAAGTGAATGTTTAACTCAGGAAGCACATAAATTTTTCAAACAAACATAAGAGATATGAAAGACAATCAGTTTGGTTGCCGGATAAATTTTGAAAGTAGCGAAGGCAAAACTGCTCTGTACAGTTTAGAAAAGTTGCAAAAAGATGGAATTGGTACGATAGACAGACTCCCATTTTCCATACGGATATTGTTGGAACAGGCACTCCGTAACGTTGATGATTTTCAGGTTTGTGCTGAAGACGTGACAGCGCTGGCCAATTGGAATGCTGCAGAAAAATCCAATCAGGAAATTCCTTATAAACCCACCCGGGTGATTTTACAGGATTTTACAGGAGTACCTGCAGTTGTTGATTTGGCTGCACTGCGATCAGCGATGGTTGCAATGAATGGCGATCCAAGTGTAATTAATCCGCGTATACCAGTGGATTTGGTGATTGACCATTCAATACAAGTTGATGCTTTTGGAAGTTCGGGAGCACTCAAAAAAAATATGGAAATTGAGTTCGTACGAAATCGTGAACGCTACGAGTTTCTGAAATGGGGCAAACAGGCTTTCGATAATTTTAATGTCTATCCTCCAGGTATCGGAATTGTGCATCAAGTGAACCTTGAAACGGTGGCAACTGTTGTTCAATCCCGGGATGGTGTTTGTTTTCCGGACACATTGGTGGGTACAGATTCACATACCACAATGATCAATGGTCTTGGAGTAATGGGCTGGGGAGTAGGTGGAATTGAGGCAGAATCGGTGATGTTAGGTCAACCAATCAACATGCTCATTCCGGAAGTGATTGGTTTTCGTCTTCTTGGAGAACTGCAACAGAGAGCAACGGCGACTGATTTGGTATTACGGGTAGTTGAAATGCTGCGGGAAAAAGGTGTAGTGGAAAAATTTGTTGAATATTTTGGACCTGGTTTGAATAATTTGAAATTAGCCGACCGTGCAACTCTGGCAAATATGGCTCCGGAGTATGGTGCTACCATGGGTTTTTTCCCAGTAGATGATGAAACTTTAAGATACCTGCGTGATACCGGACGACCGGACTTGCTGGTCCAACTCGTAGAACGCTATTGCAAAGAACAAGGTCTCTTCCGGACGAGTGATACTCCAGTTCCTGAATTTTCGGATACTTTGGAGCTGGATCTTTCCACTGTTGAACCTGCGCTTGCTGGTCCTAAACGTCCACAGGATCGTGTCAATCTTTCGCAAATGCAGCAAAACTGGCAAAAAACTTTGCGTGTATCCAGGAAAGAGCGTGGATTTGAATTGAGTGATGAGCAAATCGAAACCTCGGTTCCGATGCAGGGTATTTCTTCCGGAGAACTAAAACATGGTTCGGTGGTCATTGCGGCAATTACGTCCTGTACAAACACGAGCAATCCTTCCGTTATGCTTGCAGCAGGACTGCTTGCAAAAAAAGCAGTTGAAAAAGGCTTGAATCGCCAACCTTGGGTTAAAACATCTCTTGGGCCGGGTTCACGTGTAGTGACAGATTATCTGGAAGCAGCCGGATTGAATGAACCGCTTGATGCACTTGGTTTTCATACTGTTGGCTATGGCTGTACTACCTGTATTGGTAACTCAGGTCCTCTTCCGAAAAGTATTGTTACAGCAATAAATCAAGGCGATTTGGTAGTTGCCTCAGTTTTGTCTGGAAATCGAAATTTTGAAGGACGGATAAGTCAGCATATCAAGGCTAATTATTTGGCCAGTCCTCCGCTGGTTGTAGCTTATGCCATTGCTGGAACGGTGAATCATGATTTAATAAATGAGCCTCTTGGCAACGGAAAAGATGGTCAGCCGGTTTTTCTAAAAGACATTTGGCCCGCTCAGGAAGAAATAGATGAAGTAGAAAAACTGATTACCAGCGAAATGTATGAGAAAGAATACAAAGGGGCAGGTGAAAGCTCTCCCCTGTGGAATGCTATTGAAGCGCGAACAGGTGAAGTTTATGAATGGGATGATTCATCGACCTATATCCAAAATCCACCATTTTTTCAAAAAATGGGTCTTGATGTTAATGCTTTGCAGGATATTACTGGTGCAAGAGTTTTAGCAAAATTAGGAGATTCGATTACAACAGATCATATCTCTCCTGCAGGAGCTTTTTCTTCGGAAACTCCAGCAGGGAAATATTTACTGGAACTTGGAACGGAAATCAAAGATTTCAATTCTTATGGATCCCGTCGCGGGAATGACCGTGTCATGACGCGGGGAACTTTTGGGAATGTCCGTTTGCGAAATGAGTTGGTTCCCGGAACAGAGGGTGGTTTTACCAAACTAATCCCTTCAGGAGAACTTACAACAATTTACGAAGCAGCACAAAAATATAAAGATAGTGGAACTCCGCTAGTTGTTTTAGCAGGTGCCGAATATGGAACTGGCTCCTCGCGTGATTGGGCTGCAAAAGGTACATTTCTGCTTGGTGTCAAGGCTGTAGTTGCAACGAGTTATGAGCGTATTCACCGCTCCAACCTGGTGGGGATGGGTGTCTTGCCTCTTCAATTCAAGAACGGTGAAACTCATAAGTCACTTGGCTTGAGCGGAGAGGAAGAGTATGCGGTGTTGGATTTAACTGATAATTTGAAGGCTGGCCAGGATGTAATCTTACGTGCAGATGATCGCGAAATTACAGTCACTTGCCGTTTAGATACCCTGGTTGAAATACAATATTACAAAAACGGTGGTATTTTACACACAGTTCTGAGGAATTTCATGCAAGAAAGTCTTAAGGAATAGTGTTGAGGGATTAACTATTTATTTGTGTCAAAATGCAGGACGTACTTTTACTAAATCAAGACGGTAACCCGTTGACACTGTGGCCTTTGAGTACACTCACCTGGCAACAGGCGATCAAGGCTCTTTACCTAGATAAGGTGACTGTTCTTCGTTCTTATGATGATTGGATATGTCACTCCCAGCATTTAGCTTTACCCGTGCCAAGTGTGGTTATGATGTCACGTTATCATCAACAGCAAGGTACGGTCAATTTCACTCGCCGCAACATTTTCCTGCGGGACCGTTTTCACTGCCAATACTGTCTGCATCAATTTTCGGCAGATCATCTTACTATTGATCACGTAATTCCAAAAAGCCGAGGCGGAGGAATGCGCTGGAAAAATGTGGTCGCAGCCTGCCACAAATGCAATTTAAGTAAAGGCGCAAATATTGTGCAACCATCACTGCCCCCATTTGAACCAAATTATTGGCAAATGGTCAAAATCGCCAAAACTCTCCATATCAAAATTCCTCATTCCAGTTGGCAGGAATATTTGCAGTGGCCAAATCATCTGGTGAAGATTGATCAGGCAAAGGCTGCTTAACCGTTCTTTCGTTCAAATTCTTTCATGAA
>Ga0257111_1000196_pt1 | contig 24242 bp, 22 predicted proteins | sample LP_taG_6_FD_191567 | JGI IMG/M metagenome (GOLD analysis project Ga0257111, IMG submission 191567) | Marine microbial communities from Northeast Subartic Pacific Ocean, Canada - LP_J_2015_P26_500m | ecosystem: Environmental > Aquatic > Marine > Oceanic | place: Canada: Northeast Subartic Pacific...
TGAATGGCTGGTACCTAAAGATTAAAAATCCAGGACGTACGAGCTCAATTTCATCTATAGATCCAAGTTTCGTTGGTCCTCATAATTCTAAATCATATAGGAATCGATAATGAAGAGATTATTATTAGTTTCTATATTATTGATTACCACACAGCTACAGGGTCAAACAAAAAGAGATCCTCGAGTGGTTGGATTATCTGGCGCTTATACGACAATTGCTGAAGGTATTTTTTGTGTTGGCTTCAATCCTGCCTTAATTACAAGAGCCCATGATAAACCATTTATGTTACAACTTTATCAGTCTGACAGAGGTTTTTTAGGTAATTTTTTCTCTATAGAAAATGTAGCACAGTTTAGTGGTGACACGCTAAATACGAAAGAAAAGGATGAACTTTTTGAAAATTTTGAGGATGGTGGGGGATTGTCCTTTTTTCAGGATAGACATTTACCTATCCCGCTATTGAATTATTCAAAAGGGAATATGGCTCTAACAAGTAATTTGGTCATCCTAAATAATTTTAAGATCCCAATTGGTTTACTTGAGCTTATTTTCTATGGAAATGGAGGAAAGCCTGATCTTGACATGACGCTCAATCTAGAGGTTCTAGGCATAAACGAGTTTGGTTTCACGTTTGGATTACCAATGCAGTCAGTCTCGCTTGGTGTAACCCTAAAATATTTACAGGGAATTTTTTACATGGGCATCGACCCTGACTCGAGTCAGGCAAATATTATTACCTCAGATGTTGGCCTATACGGAGGTGGGAAATATTTAATACGCCAGGGAATAGGCGGTAAAGGTTTTGGTCTAGACCTAGGAATTGTTACGAAAGAAATAAACGGATGGTCATTTGGTGCATCGATGATTAACGTGTTTGGCACAATTGAGTGGAACAGGCCTTCGGGAATGAAAGACTTTTTATCTAGTAACCCAAAAATATTTAGTGGGTTTTATCCTTTTAAATGGGGTGGTCAAACTGTTGGAGATGACGAGGCTATTTTATATACATATAATATTGACACACTAAGGGCGGATAATCTTAACCAGGATTCTCTTTTTACTAATAATACAGTATTTATTAAAGACACCCTAGAAAATGGTAATCCTAAGATGTTTGAAACAAGGTATCCGGCATTATTACGATTAGGCCTCTCAAAAAAGATGCCTACATATATTATTGCATCTGATCTCGTCGCTGGTTTTCAGGATAAATACTATGCTAGGGCTAAATGGAGATGGTCTGTGGGACTTGAGTGGACAAAAATGGAATCCTTACCGCTACGTATTGGATACTCATGGGCTGGCGCAGATCTTAAAGAATTATCTATGGGGATTGGCTATAGAAAAGGTCCGCTTATTTGGGATTTTGGGTTTGCTTTTAGAAATGGCACATGGCTCCACACGATGAAAGGATTCAACCTATCTACCGGATTTACACTGACTTCTTTTGGAGGCTGGAAATCAGATACTGAGAAGAAGAACTCTGACAAAGGATTAAAAGGTTTGTTTAATCGTCTTAAGAAGAATAGATCAAAAAAGAAAGACAGCTCTTCTGAGGCTACTTCCGCGCCCGAACAAGAAGAATAACCCCTCCAATAAAAAAAACTATATTCCCTAGCCAAGCAGAAAATATTGGTTCTAGTTGCCCTTTAAAGCCCATTGATTGACCAAACTTAATAAAAGCATAATATCCAAATATAACAAACACGCTCATACCCATTCCAAAGGAGAGGCTATTTTTTTCTCTAAATACAACTAAGGGGATTCCACATAACACCACAATAAAGTTAGTTAAAGCGAAAGATATCTTGAGATATCTTGTGACCTCCCAGCGAACTGTTTTTACTCCATTATTTTTTAATTCAGATATACGTGATGTTAGCTCATAATAGTTTAGCTCATCAGGAGAGCGCGCCTGTCTGTTTATATCTTCTGGTGTAAATCTCAGGTCAATCAGTGTATCGCCTTCTGATAAATAGACACTAGTTTCAATCCCATTTTGGAAATTGCGGATAGAATAGTTTGAAATTTTCCATGTTAAAGAGTCATCAAGATACATGATCTTTCTCGCATCAATTCTTTGTTTGATAATGTCTGCACCAAGGTCAACCCATGTCAACACGTTTCCAGACATTTTCTTTATATTATATTTTTCCATTCCGATATGAATTGTCTTATTCGTTTGAAGAAAAATATTTTTTAATGTGTTTTTTACTTTGTGTCTGGATCTTTTTTTTACATAATCACGATCAATGGTAAATCTTTTTTCGTTCCCCCATGAGACAAGTTGATTATCAAGAATAAATGAAAGCATACTAATCATCATACCGATCAATAGTAGTGGAGTAGAAAGCCTATAAAGGCTTATCCCTGATGATTTCATTGCCGTCCATTCATTACGTTTCACCAACATACCCACTCCAAATACAGTTGAAATCAACATTGACATTGGAAGAGCTACACTGATAAACCATGGAATACTATATATATAATAGTTAATAATTATTTTACCTGGGACACCATTATCTATAAAGCGATCTAAATTCTCTATAAGATCTACGATAAGGAATATTGTAACAAATCCAAGGATAGAAAGACCAAGTATCGCGAAGAATTGTTTTAGTAAGTATCTATCTAGTTTGTATAACATTAAATTGCTTGGAATAACAATCTAATTTGATGATAATGAAGCAATAATAAAATAGGTTCGAATATGAATTTATATGATGCAATTGATGGATTTATGGCATCCTTAGCTAATTTTTTATGGGGAACACCCTTGGTCATTCTTTTATTAGGTGGCGGTTTTTATTTTTCAATAATCTCTCGATTAGTACCCTTTGCTTATCTACGGCATGCGATTGATATTCTTCTTGGGAAATACGATTCAGAGGATGATCCAGGTCAGATAACACACTTTCAGGCATTATCCAGTGCGCTATCAAGTACAGTGGGCATGGGTAATATTGCGGGTGTTGCTTTGGCAATTCATACTGGAGGTCCAGGTGCAATCTTTTGGATGTGGTGTACTGCAGTATTAGGAATGAGCACTAAGTTTTTTACTTGTACGCTAGCCTTAATGTATCGGGGAAAGGATGATCAGGGAGAGATACAAGGAGGGGCAATGTATTATATAGAAAAAGGTTTAGGAGAAAAATTTAAGCCTCTGGCAATGATGTTCAGTATTTCTGGATTATTTGGTTGCACTATATTTTTTCAGTCGAATCAGTTATCTCAGATTATCCGAGAATATTTATATAAACCAATTGGAATATTTCAGGACCAGATCTTTACTGGAGATTTAGTTACGGGATGCATGGTTGCTGCACTGGTAGGAACTGTGATTTTTGGTGGTATAAAAAGAATAGCCAAAGTTGCTTCAACAATGGTTCCAATAATGGTAGGTATATATTTGCTTGCTGCAATAATTATTATCGGAAAAAATATTCACTTTGTACCAAATATTTTTTCATTGATTATCCAAGATGCATTTAGTGGAAGTGCTGTTGCTGGTGGTGCGGTAGGATCTATGATCAGTATTGGAGTTAGACGTGGACTTTTCTCAAATGAGGCAGGAACGGGTACAGAGACTATGGCACATGGCGCTGCAAAAACAAAAGAACCAGTCAGAGAGGGCCTGGTGGCGATGTTAGGTCCATTTATTGACACAATTATTGTTTGCTCTATCACTGCGATCGTTATTCTTCTAAGCGGTGTATATACTCAAGACTTGAACGGTGTTTCAATGACAGTATCTGCGTTCGAGCACGAACTAGGAACTTTAGGAAAAATAGTAATAATGGTTGCTGTTTTAACGTTCTCGTTATCAACGATGTTTGGATATTCATACTATGGTAGAAAGTGTACTTCATATTTATTTGGAACTAAATGGAAAATTGTTTATAACTGGTTTTATATTATGATGATTGTTTTGGCATCAACAATATCAATTGATATTGCAATTAATTTTATGGATAGTGCTTTCGCATTAATGGTTATTCCAACGATAATCTCAACAATTTTATTAGCGCCAAAAGTCTTAAGCGAAAGTAAAAGGTATTTTAATCAGATATAATAGATTAATTATTTTCTCCATAAAAAAGAACCCAGCCTTCCTGCTCTCCAATAATGCTAAGACTTATTTCTGGGGAAAAAGCACTGATTAGTTCTATAGCCTGATCTTTTAATATTCCAGTCAACAATAACTTACCATTAGGATTTAGGCTAGTAAGTAGAGTTTCTTTTAAACTGATAATTGTTTTTAATAGTATGTTTGCAATAACGATATCAAATTTTATTGTTTTTTTGTAGTCACTCGTATGTAAAAGATCAATCTCTGCCGGGTTTAACTCTTTGTTCCTCGTAGCATTTCTAAGAGCCTGATAATCATTGTCAATACCTAATACAGTTTTTGCTCCTAACATTTTAGAAACAATAGATAAAATACCTGATCCACAGCCATAGTCTAGAACACTAACATCTAAAGATAAATGTGTTTCAATCCACTTAATACAAAGCTGAGTGGTCGGGTGCGAACCGGTTCCAAAACCAGATCCTGGTTCGATCATTATAGTTTTCCCTGAAAAACCTTTATCAGCTATCCAAGGAGGTATAATTCTTAAACCCTCAGAAATAATAATCTCACTAAATTGATTTTTTGAGTGCTGTATCCAATCTTGGTCTTCAAATATTTCCTCAGTAATAATTTTAATAGAATTATCATTTATAAGTGAGCCTATATCTTTCACCAAATCTTTTGACTCAGTCATGGCTGAAACCAAGAGCTGGATCAAGTGTGTTTCCCCTTTCAGCATTTTCTTTTCTCCTGGTTGGTCAAACCAGTCTGATTGATTTACTGGAAGGCGGTCGATGATTGTCATGGATAAGATTCTTTTAATTGCTAAGATCTTGTCAGAAATTTTTCTAAGGTCTTGTCCCGGTAAGCTAAGGGTAATATTTTTCCAGGCTGGCATATAATGTAAATTATATTACTATGATTAAGCGTGAAACATTAAAAACAGAACAACAGAATGAGAACACGGCTGCTATTGACCAATTTTCAATCGCTGAAATACTGAAAACGATTAATGATGAAGACCAAACAATTTCATCAACAGTTAGAGAGTCTTTATCTGAGATTGAAAAAGTAGTTCACTATGCTAAAACAGCTTTAGTCGAAGGTGGACGTGTTTTTTATATAGGTGCTGGTACCAGTGGGCGACTAGGTGTGCTTGATGCTTCCGAGTGCCCTCCAACTTATTCTGCGCCTTCAGATTGGTTCATTGGTATTATCGCTGGAGGTGATAAAGCTCTTAGAAATTCTATAGAAGGAGCAGAAGATAAACCAGATTCTGCGATAGAGGATCTTAGAAAGTTTGACATAACGGACAATGATTTAGTCATCGGAATAAGTTGCAGTGGTGCTGCCAAGTATGTTATATCTGCATTAGACTATGCAAAAGGAAAAGGTTCTAAAACAGCCTATATTATTACAAACCCAGTTCCTTTTTTAACGACTGATGTTGATGTGGTCATAAGCGTAGACACTGGGCCTGAGATCATAACAGGTTCTACCAGAATGAAAGCTGGAACCGCAACAAAAATGGTTTTAAATATGATTTCAACCGCGACCATGGTATCAATGGGTAAGGTATATGGCAATCTAATGGTAGACCTAATGGCGGTAAATGAAAAACTTGTAGATAGAGGAACCAGAATTATTCAGAAGATTACAGGGTTAGACTATGATAGCTCAGAAGAGGCTCTAATTAGGGCCAACAAATCTGTAAAAACTGCGATCGTAATGATCAAAAAGAATTGTGAACTAATTGATGCTGAAGAAAAACTTCGTAATGCTGATGGTTCTTTGAGACAAGTTATTGACACATAGATTTTATTAATACAATAAGTAAGGAATATGGAACACTTATATTATTTAATCATCGTTACCGCAATTATTATAGAATATTTATTATCTAGTATTAGCTCTGTCTTAGATATAAAAAATATTACACCAATCATACCGCCTGATTTTAAAGAAGCCTATGACCAAGCAAAGTATATTCGATCACAGGAATATTTGAAAGCCCGTACACGTTTCGGGCTTTTTTCCAGTACTTTTAGTCTTGGTCTTATTATGGTTGTGATCCACTCTGATATGTTTGGCATATTAGACCAGTATGTAAGACTTCAAACAGAAAATTATCTTTTACAGGGACTCTTGTTTATTGCTATAATATATTTTATCCAAGATATCATTAGCATACCATTTTCGATTTATAATACCTTTGTCATTGAAGAGAAGTTTGGCTTTAATAAGACGACACCTAACTTATTTATTATTGACAAACTCAAGGGATACTGTATTCTTATTGTTTTAGGAAGTATCATAATTGCCCCACTTTTATATTTTTTTCATACGTACAGTGATATCGGGTGGCTAATCGCTTGGTCTATCCTAACCGTATTTATGATTTTAGTTCAGCCTCTTTTTGTACATGTTATCGCTCCAATGTTTAACAAGTTTACACCTCTAGAAGGAGGAGACTTGCGTACAGAGATTGAAAAATATACGAGTAAGGTTGATTTTCCACTTGCCCGTATTGATATTATGGATGGTAGTAAACGCAGTGCCCATTCAAACGCCTATTTTACCGGCTTTGGGAAATCTCGAAGGATTGCAATTTTTGATACTTTAGTTGAAAAACACTCAACAAAAGAGATTGTCTCGGTCGTGGCACATGAGGTTGGGCACTATAAGCTAAAACATATTCTCCAAGGCACAATTTTGGGAATTATTGAGACCGGGATAATGCTTTTTGCGTTCAATCTAATTATGAATGACATATCTTTGTTTCATGTGTTTGGAGTTAATCAGTTATCGGTGCACGCGGGCATAGTATTTTTCTCAATGCTTTATGCTCCTGTTAGTATGCTTACGTCAATCGTAACTACGGCTATTTCAAGAAAGAATGAGTTCGAGGCTGATAAATATTCTCTGGAAACGACAAATGATAGCCAGGCTTTGATCATTATGTTAATTGGCCTTTCTGCAAATAACTTATCTCATTTAACTCCACATCCTATGAAAGTATTTTTATCATATAGCCATCCTCCTGTTATTGATAGGATTAAAGCAGTAAATCAACGCTTATAGGCCATGCTTTAGCCTATATAAGGTATAATATTGATCCAATTCTTTTGGATATGTATTGCCTTTCCACACATATTTTAACGAGTCTCTTGTGTGTGACTGTTGGATCTCATCATATTGTTTTTGTATATGTATGAAAAATTGTTTTCCAATGCGGAGCATTTGTTTATCATTTAACTCATGTCCCATAACTTGTTTCATTAGTTCAGATTGATTGCTTTTTAAGTGAGACACAAGCATATCTTCAAGCTGGGATTCCAGTCCAGGTACCCAGCTAGCTTTTAATGCTGTTGAAATAATTTTAAATAGTCTTGGATTGTTTTTTCCTTCCATAGCTATTCTTGTTGATATCATATTCTCAAAGTCAATGTCTGCCATAAATATTTCAGGAGAACTATCGGGGATTGTAAAGTCCATTGATGAACGAATAGATTGTTTTATCGTTTTCCATAACTCGTTCGAGGTAATGATTCCATCACTAAATTGAATTAGAGTCTTGCTGTTTAAAGAGCATGATAAAATTGTTTTGTCTCTGCCAACAGGCGTCTCACAATCAATCGTTACAATCGAAGGGATATAGGTAGAAGAATTTTGATTTATTGCATGATGGAGTTGTTTTTTAAAATATCTTCCAATGGATCCAAGGCTCATGATAATCACTTGTTCATAATTATTTCTTCTGGATGATACCCGTACTGTAAGAACTGAGTTTTGATTAGTCTGTGTCACTTTCGTGTATTCAGGGTTACATGTAATCCTGAAATACCCTAATTCGTTTTGAATATTATTAATAATATAATCGGGTGATATTGGTGATTTGGTCGTGTTTGCGTTTATAATGGATAATCCAATCAAAGGATATATTATAAATGAACAAAAAATTCTCATTGTAGAAATAAAGAAGGTTAGATATTTGTTAGAGATTATTAAATTTACCTAGTATATAATTTGTTTTCTTTAGATTGATGAAAATATAATGAGGAAATACACCTTGTATAAATAGTAATCCATTTTAATGAAATCCAAATTTTTTATTTTTTATTTAACAAGAAAAACAATTCACATACCATATATAATGAAATTCATAAATAGCTTAATAATAATTAGCTGCATCATCTCAAGTCTAATCGCTGAAAATATATATTCAGAGAAATTTAATCCTGACTCATTGAGGTTTAAGACAGCCTATGCAACAAGGTGTATAGAGTCTCCCTATATTGATGGGAAGCTGGATGATGATTCATGGAAACAGGCTATGCCTGTTAATGAATTTTTTCAGATTGAGCCTATTGAGCTTACTGCTCCTTCCGAGCAGACAATCGTAAGAGTCATCTATGATGATAATGCAATCTATATTGCATTTGAATGTAAAGACTCAAACCCTGAGAAAATTAGGAGACCACTAACTCGGCGCGATAATTACATGGATGGTTTTTCATCCTCATCTGATTTTGTTGGTTTTGCGATTGACTCAAGGAATGATGATTATAATGGAAACTGGTTTGGTGTTAATGCGGCAGGCGTAAAAATAGATGTCAGTGTATCTGGGCATGGGGAGTATGATCCTAGCTGGGATGCAGTATGGGACGCAGCAGTTGATATAAATGATATTGGTTATAGTGTAGAGTTTATGATCCCTTTTTCTGTATTTCAGTTTGAAAACAAAGAAAACCAGGTATGGGGAATAGAGTTTGATAGGCATATTCATAAAACTCAAGAAATGGTACGCTGGCCTGGTCATCGAAAATCACATGTAGGTACGGTTCAGCAATTTGGCGTACTATTAGGCTTAAGCAATATACCAGAACCTAAAAAAGTAGAGTTGATTCCCTATTTTCTGTCTAGTTTCAGCCAAGGCAACAATCAATACAATCTCGGTGCAGATGCTCGCTATGGCATTAGCTCTAGTGCAGTATTAAATGCGACAGTAAATCCAGATTTTGGTCAGGTAGAGGCTGACCCTTCGGTCCTAAATCTTACTGCCTATGAAACTTTTTATGAAGAGAGGAGGCCATTTTTCTCTGAAGGGGCAAACTTTTTTCAGCACAGGCTTCAGCTTTTTCACTCTAGGCGAATAGGAAATGCTCCAGGTTATTTTTATCCTGATAGTGGTGAAATTGAAAACATTCCTGGAAACACAACGATCCTTGGTGCTTTTAAACTATTGGGCACTACCAAATCTGGAATTAATTATGGACTAATCAATGCAAGTACTGCAGAAGAATTAGGTACTTTAACTAATCTGAATGGTCAAAAAGAAGATTTTGTTGTAGAGCCTCAGACTAACTATGCGGTTGGACGGTTTGAAAAACCAATTATTAATAATTATTCCAGACTAGGAGTTATGGTTACAGATGTCAGAAGAAAAAATTCTGGCTCAGCGAATGTTGTTGGTCTAGACTGGAAAATTGGTCTAATGAATAATAGATTATTTTCTAATGGCCAAATTGTGAGTTCCAATACAGATAAAACAGGTAATGCATTCAGGTTTAATTTAGGATATACTGATCCAGTCTGGTGGGGTACAAGGTTCTGGTATGGTACCTATGATAACAAGTTTGAAATTAACGACCTGGGATATTTGCGTAGAAATGATCTAAGCTGGGCAGGAGCCAGGTTTGAGGTTCGAAAGCAAGAGCCTTGGGGTTATTTTTTAAATAATAATATTGATATCAAGTATAGAAAAGAATGGCGTGGTGATGGTTTAATTCTGGAAGATGAAATTGAGCTAGAGTCAAATAATCTTTTGAGAAATTATTGGAGAATTGGATTTTTTAGCGAGCTAAGTCTTCCTGCTTATAATGATGATGATATTTTCAGGGATGACAGGGCGTGGGCATACAGCACGGAAAAGTTCTGGGTTAATGGACTATCTTTTATGTCTGACAGAAGGCGAAAAATAATATTTAGCCTTGAAACCGGGATAGGTGATGCAAAACTGAGAGGGAGAGGTTATTCTACCAAAGTGGGGATTAATTATAAACCTATTGACCCACTAAATATAATTATTCTAGCAAGCCAAGATCTGTCTCCCAATTATATGCAATATGTTGATATTGTTGATGACCAAAGTAGTAGTTCTAGGATATATGCGAACTCAAAACAGGTTACCAAACAGGTTGAGTTTCGTATGGACTGGACTTTTTCTCCAGAGCTAACCTTACAGGGTTATCTCCAGCCATTTTATGCGGACATGAAGTACCTTCGTTTTTATGAGCTGATGTCTCCAGAGACGATGGAACTTGAATCGTTTGACTATCTAAGTTTATATGAGAATCCTGATTTTAAGTGGGAGAATACAGTTGGCACGTTTGTTCTTAGGTGGGAATACCATCCTGGAAGTACATTATTCTTGGTGTACAGTCTGAATGAGTATAGATATTATTCGGCAAGCGATGGTCTTTGGTCAAGCGGCTCTTCAAATGCGGTTGTTGTCAAACTAAACTATTGGATGAAAATATAAATATTGCTAACTGAGTCAGCCAATTTAATTGCTCAGTAAAAAGGAAATAAAAAATGAATGATAAAGAAACTACAATACTGGAACTAAAAAACTTTGTTGAGGATTTTGTTCAGGAAAGAGAGTGGTCTCAGTTTCACAATGCAAAAAATTTATCAATGGCGCTTACTATCGAAGCTGGTGAGTTAATGGATATTTTTAAGTGGAATTCTCCTGAGGAGTGCGAGAATATGATGTCTGAAAAGAACACAAGGCAAGAGGCAACCGATGAGCTAGCAGATATTATGATCTACGCGATTGCATTTGCTAATCGAAACAATATTAACATTTCGAATGCGATCGATCAAAAAATGATTAAAAATAGAATTAAATATCCTGCTGACAAATATAGAGGACATTTTTAGAATAGTAATACTATTTTTTATGGATAATAAGACAGCAATAATTACCGCAGCAAGTCAAGGTATTGGAGAGGCCTGTGCAAGACAATTGTCTAAACTGAATTATAATCTCGTTGTAATGTCTAGCTCAGAAAAAATTCATACACTTGCTGATGAAATTGGTTGTGTTGGTGTAAAGGGTTCTGTCACTAATCCAGAAGATCTAGAGAAAACAGTTGAATTAGCATTGAGTTCATTTGGCTGTCTTGACTCAGTTGTTAATAATACTGGCCACGCGCCAAAAGGTGATCTATTGAGAATCAGTGACCAGGAGTGGTATTCTGCCATAGATATCCTTCTGATGAATGTTATACGCATTTCTAGATTTATTGTCCCGGTTATGAAAAAAAATGGCGGATCTATTGTCAATATTTCTGCTTTTGGTGCCGAAAGCCCAAGTCTTAAATTTCCAACTTCTTCTGTAGTAAGGTCGGCGCTCACATCGTATACTAAATTATTCGCCAGGAGATATGGACGTTATAACATAAGGATGAACAATCTATTACCTGGTTTTGTAGACAGTTATCCAGTTACAGATGAAATAAGAAATTCAATTTCCCTCAATAGAGAGGCATCTGTAAATGAGATAGCAAATGGAGCATTATTTTTATTATCAGATGATTCTAGCTACATAACAGGTCAGAATCTAATGATGGATGGTTCAATGGTTGTGACTCAATGAAACTATTAATAATACAAAAAAGAGTTTTTTTCATTCAGCTAATTTTTTTGCCTCTAATTATCGTATTGTGTAATCAAAAAATCTGTAACTATTGTAATAAAGAACTCGATGGCCAATACATTATTCACAAAAACAATAATTATCATCATCATTGTTATGATAAACACATACAGATCTATTGTGACCAATGCGATCTAAAGATTGATGGATCATATAATTCATCAAATGGGAAGAATTATCATAAAACCTGTTACCAACAATATATACAAAAGCGGTGTGATGAGTGTGGAGATTTGATTAATGGTATTTATAATATTAAAGATGGAAAAGAATATCATGAGAGTTGCTACATTGAGTATATATTACCAAAATGCGATATATGTAAACAGCCTGTAGATGATACATACATAGAAGATTTTTGGGGTAATTATTATCATGAATATCATTCGAAAAAAATGCCTGATTGTGATAACTGTAGTCGCCTTATTTGCGATCCTTTAACAGGCGGAGGATATTCAGTTAATAATCAGCGCTTCGTCTGTAATATCTGTAAGCCAAAGGTAATAACAAAGAGGTCGCAGATTGATCCAAACTTAAGACAAGTACTAGTGATACTTAATTCTGTTGGCATAAATAATTTGCCTAATAACATACCTATTACTTTAGTAGATAGTAGAGAGGAATTAATACGATTATCAGGAAATAGGCTAGGGGATATTCAAGGGTATACTAATTATGAGGTGAGTACCTTATCTGGAAAAATCATTGATCAAGACTATCATATTTATATTCTATCAAATCTCCATAGAGTAATCTTTAACGCTGTTCTAGCACATGAACTGCTTCATGTATATCTTTTTCAGAATGATTTAGAGCTTGAACCAGATATAAGAGAAGGTTTTTGCAATCTCGGTTCTAATATTATCTACGAACACTATGGCTCCAATCTTAGCCGATATAGGATTAATAATATGGATAAGAGTTCAGACCCTGATTATGGTTTGGGATATAAAAAAATGAAGTCGGTTTTAGATCAGATTGGTTGGAAAAGATTATTAAGAAAACTTGATAGACTATAAAGAATTCTCATTATCTATTTAAACAGTTTTTTTATAAACTAATTATATAGAAAATTAGCTTTCGATTAGACTGATTTATTAATTATTATGGTACTTTAGATTTAACAATGAATATCAATCCATATATTTTTAGAGAGTATGATATAAGAGGAAAAGTTGTAGAAGACTTTCCTCCTGAAGTGGTAGTTCTTCTTGGCAGAGCGTTTGGCACATTGGTAAATAGATCTGGTGGAAAAGAGGTCGCAATAAGTGGAGATATTAGGATTACGACACCAGATTTAATTAGCTATTTCAAAGAGGGTGTATTATCCACAGGGGTGGATATAATTAACATAGGTATAGTACCAACCCCAGTAAACTATTATAGTTTGTTTAAACTTGATGTAGCCGCCTCTGTGCAAATAACAGGAAGCCATAATCCACCAGAGTTTAACGGGTTCAAGCTATCTTTACATAAAAAGCCTGTTTATGGAGACCAAATCCAATTAATAAAAAATTTCATAGATAAACTGGACTTTGACGTTGGAGAAGGCTCAGAGACTAGATACAAAATTTTACCAGACTATCATTCAATGATCAAAAGCAAGATCAATATTGAGAGAGAAATGAAAATAGTAATGGACTGTGGAAATGCAACAGGGTCTATAAATGCTCCAACTATTTTTAAAGATCTGGGGATACAGCTTACAGAGCTTTACTGCGAGCCAGATGGCTCTTTTCCAAACCATCATCCTGATCCCACTGTTGAAGAAAACTTAAAAGATCTTATCGATGAAATGAAAACTGGTAAGTATGATGTAGGTATTGCTTTTGATGGTGATGCGGATAGGCTTGGAGTTGTTGATGAGACTGGCGAAATAATTTGGGCAGACCAGTTAATCGCAATCTTTTTACCTGACTTAATTGAGCCAGATGATGAAATTATTTTTGATGTTAAATGTTCACAAGCCCTTGTGGATATGATAAAAAAATATAAGGGTAAGCCAGTAATGTGGAAGACTGGTCACTCATTAATAAAAAATAAAATGGCAGAGTCAAACTGTAAACTTGGTGGAGAAATGAGTGGTCATATTTTTTTTGCTGATGACTATTATGGGTATGATGATGCTATTTATGTTGCAGCAAGATTAATTCAATTGTTATCAAAAACAGATAAAACTTTATCTGAATTAAAATCCGTTATACCTGTATATCATTCCACTCCTGAGATCCGATTAGAAGCAGATTCAGACGAGGAAAAATTTAAAATTGCAAAACTTGCTGTAGAATATTTTACCAAACATAATAATTGTATTACAGTTGATGGTGTGCGGATTATATATGACAATGGATGGGGATTGGTAAGGGCATCTAATACACAGCCAGTGATAGTCTGTAGATTTGAAGGTAATACGTTAGAAAATATGAATGAGATAAAGAAAATAGTTTTGGATAAACTAAAAGAATTCGGAACTCTTCAGACTAGTGGACATTGATGCTAGACATTAGTGAACTCATTCAGTTTATAAAAAAAGAGTTTGATCAATCTTTGCATTCCTTCCCATTGCCAAATCATCCCAAATATTTGTATGGACCAATTAGATATGCTCTAAAAGGAAAAGGGAAAAGATTTAGACCTATATTAGTACACCTATCGGGAAGAGCATTTAAAACCGATCCAGATGATATAATGAAAATTTCGCTTGCAGTTGAATTGCTTCATTGTTTTACACTAATACATGATGATATTATGGACTCAGATGATCTCAGGCGTAATATGCCTACTTTGCATAAAAGATATGATATTTCGTCAGCAATATTAGCAGGAGATGGGATTTTTACTATCAGCCAGCTCGTATTAAACAGTATAGGAAACAAACCAGAAATTTTTTTACAATTATATAATGAAACAGTATTAGAAATCTGTGAGGGGCAGGCTTTAGATAAAGATTTTGAAAATAAAGAAGATATTTCCTTAGAACAGTATATTGAGATGGTAGAAAAGAAAACTGGAGCTTTATTAGGTTCTTGTTGCTATTTGCCCGCAGTTTTGTCGGGGAAACCAAATAATTTTATAAATGAACTTAAAAAGATTGGTAAACAGGCTGGAATAGCTTTCCAGATTCAAGATGATCTTTTTGAAATATTCGGTGATGAAAGGAATATGGGGAAAAGCCTAGGTAGTGATATTTTCTCAAACAAAAAGACTGCCATTGCAATTGAAGCAAAAAATAGTTTTCAATCTGAATGGGATACTATTGTAGAGCAGTTTGATGGTAAAAGTTTAGTATATATTCGTAATTTTTTATCTGAAAATAAAATAAAAGACAAAATTGAAGCCTTGGCTCATGACAATTTTCAATCTACATATAATTCATTATTGAGTCTTGGTTTTGACAAAAAGAGCGAATTATTTAGAGTTATTAAAATAATTGAAGGAAGGCATTCGTGATAAAAAAGATTGATAAAGACAACATGTTTCAATCAATTTTGGATTTTTCTGATAATATATTAGATGCAGTAAAACTGTGTAGGAGTATAAAATTTCTAAATGATTACTCAAGTATAAATAAGATTATTGTAGCTGGCATGGGCGGTTCTGCAATTGGAGGGGATGTTACTTATGCCCTAGTAAATGATGAAATTATAATTCCTTATTTGGTCGTAAGAGGCTACAATGTTCCAACATGGGTTGACAGTTCAACTTTGGTCATATGCTCATCATATTCAGGAAATACTGAAGAAACAATTTCTATTTTAGGTAAAGCACATACCAAAGGTGCCAAGGTGTGTGCGATAACAACAGGTGGTAAAATTGGAAAGATTTGTGATAAATATAATTATGATAAAGTGACCATTCCCTCTGGTATGCAGCCAAGGGCTGCATTGGCTTTTTCTTTTATACCAATATTGTACATTTTATATAGTCTAAACATAATCTCTACTAATATTACGTCTTCGCTTATTTCATCATCTAAATTGATTAAAGAAAATAGTAAGAAATATAGTATGAAAGATGATGATAACCCGGTATGGGTTTTGGCTAAAAAGATATATAATAAAATACCAATTATTTATGCAGACTCAGACAGGTTACAGACTGTCGCAGTACGCTTAAAGGGTCAAATTTGCGAGAATGGTAAAATATTAGCATATCATAGCATATTTCCTGAGATGAATCATAATGAGATAGTGGGATGGGAGAAGAATTCAGAACTTTTTTCTAATTATTTTATTATTTGGTTGTTTGATAGTGATATGAATGAAAGAAATAAAGTCAGACAAAAAATTGTGATGGATATGTTAAACGAAATAGGCGTAGATCAATTTAAACTTGAGGTGTCAGGCGACAGTTTTATAGATAGATTCTTACTGTTGATTCATTACGGTGATTGGTTAAGTTATTGGTGTGCAATTTTGCATAAAATGGACCCTAGTCCGGTTCAAAATATTGAAAAATTAAAAAATATATTGTCAGAGATAAAATGATTCCAGTAAATGTTGAAAAGATATCTTATCATACATCAAGTCGCAGTTATGCGGTAATTTTAAAGGAAAATGATAGCGACTTGGTATTACCAATTTTAGTTGGTTCATTTGAGGCCCAATCAATCGCACTGGCCCTTGAAGTGGTAGCAACTCCCAGGCCATTGACACATGATCTAATATGTGATATGATAAGGAAAATAGATGCAGAATTAATCTCAGTCAATATATCTCAATTAAATGATGGTGTCTTTTATGCAAAACTAAAATTAATAAGTTCGGGATTTGGTACTAAAATAATTGATGCAAGACCGAGCGATGCCATATCTATTGCACTACGTCTAAATGCACAAATATATGTTACTCCTGAAATCATTAAAGAAGCTGGGGTAAATCAAAAAGACATTAATGAATCGATTAAACCAAAATATTCGATCGAGGATTTAGAATTAAAACTTAAAAAGGCGGTTGAGAAAGAAGAATACGAAAAGGCCGCAAAGATTAGAGATAAAATAAAAGAATTAGATTCTTAAAAGGGTGCATCCATTTGCTCTAACGCTATTTTTGCGGCTGTCTGTTCAGCTGACTTTTTGTCAAGTCCCATCCCAGTTGGAAACGAGTGATCATCGATTTTGACCTCGATTTCAAATGTTTTTTGATGATCAGGTCCACTGATATCTTTTACGTTAAATATTGGACTTCCAATATCCTTAATATGACAATATTCTATTAGTTTCCCTTTATAATTTGTAGCCTTCCAGGCCTCCGTTCTATGTGCCCATATAGTGTCCAGTATTAGATTTCTACATGGTTCTATACCACCATCTAAATATATTGCTCCAATAATAGATTCATATAAGTTTGCTTGTTGTTTTTCTGCTATTTTTTCAATATTCATATTTACACTTGACTCAATATTTATGTGATTCAAGAGGTCAAGCATTGTACTTATTTGAGCTAAAAAGGATTTTCTAACAAGAGATGCTCGTCTCTGAGTTAAAAGTCCTTCATCGCCTTCAGGAAATTCCCTCATAAGTTCTCTACTTATAATAATGTCAATTACGGCATCTCCTAAAAACTCTAATCTTTCATAATTTGCTCTTGGTGATGTTGAAATAGATTTATGTGTTAATGCTTGGACAAGATAGTCACGATTATGAAATAAATAATTTATTTTATTTTCAATAGGGGAAAGGGAGTCAGAGGGTTTAAGAATATTTTTTAATTTATAGATTAAACTCAATCGTATTTCCTAAAACATAACACGGCATTATGTCCCCCAAATCCAAAAGTATTAGATAAAGCAGCATTGATTTCAGCCTCAACCGCATGATTAGGAGTATAATCTAAAGTGCAATCAGGGTCTGGTGTATTATAATTTATTGTTGGTGGCACAATCCCATTAATAATCGATTTTACGGTCGCTACTGCTTCAATGCCACCTGCGGCTCCAAGCAAATGACCTGTCATGGATTTTGTTGAGCTAATTTTTAATTTATTTAAACTATTTTTAAAAAGGTCACTAATCGCTTTTGATTCATTTCTATCATTAAATGGTGTAGAAGTTCCATGGGCATTAATATAGTCTATATCATTAGGCATTATATTAGAGTCTAATAGTGCTCTTTCCATTGCTTTGTATGCTCCTTGACCTTCAGGGGCTGGTTGAGTAATATGGAATGCATCATTTGTTGAGCCATATCCTGCTAGTTCTGCAAGAATTGGTGCACCTCTATTTAAAGCATGTTCTTCTGATTCTATAACAATCATTCCCGCTCCTTCACTTAATACAAAACCATCTCTGTCTGCGTCAAAAGGTCTACTGGCAGCTGTTGGAACATCACAGTTCTGAGATAATGCTCTCATGTTAGCAAATCCAGCAATGGTTAAAGGTGTAATACTGGCTTCGGTTCCACCAGTAAGAATAATGTCTGCATCACCATATCTTATTAATCTTAATGCGATGCCAATTGCATCATTAGATGAAGCACAAGCAGAAATCACTGTTTGACTGGGACCACGCAATCCAAATTTCATTGAAAGGTGGCCACCCGCAATATTGGGTATCATTTTTGCAACAAATTGTGGCGATACCCTTCTGGGTCCTTTATTATTAATGATATCATGTTCATTCTCGAGTGTTTGAATACCTCCGATTCCACAGCCAATGATAACCCCAGCACGATCTAAATTTATTTTTTCAAGATCTAGTTTTGCTGATTCTATTGCCTCCATGGAAGAGACTAATGCATAAATTGAAAAAGGATCAAGCTTACGTGCTTCTTTTGGGTCTATAAATTTTCCAGCATCAAAACCTTTAATTTCTCCTGCAATAGTAACCCTATGATTTGATGCATCAAAATAACTAATTGGTGCAATTCCACTGGTACTAGATTTAATAGCTGACCAAAATAGGTCCGTTGAATTCCCATTTGGAGCTAAAGCTCCAAGCCCTGTAACGACAACTTTTTTTATAGACATTAATTAATACAGTTACTTATGCTCATCGATATATTTTATTGCACTGGTAACGGTGGTAATATTTTCAGCCTCTTCATCTGGAATCTCTATACCAAATTCTTCTTCGAATTCCATAATGAGTTCAACAGTATCTAAAGAATCTGCACCAAGGTCATTAACAAAATGTGCTTCTTCTGTTATAGCAGCTTCATCAACACCCAGTTTATCAATGATTACTTCTTTTATTTTATCAAACGTTGACATATCGTTTCTCCTACTTTATTGTTAGTTAATTATTCGTCCACCATCGACTGTTATTGTTTGGCCTGTAATATATCCTGCCTCATCAGAAGCTAAAAATATAACGGCATTAGCGATATCATCAGGTGATCCTATCCTTCCAACAGGAATATGTGATAAAAATTCATTTTTCACTTCTCCAGAAAGTTTGTCAGTCATAGGCGTTTCAATCCATCCGGGAGCAATACAATTTGCTGTAATTCCTCTTGAAGCCACCTCTTTTGCGATAGACTTAGTCATTCCAATAAGTCCGGCTTTTGATGCCGCATAGTTTGCCTGACCAGCATTACCAGTTAATCCAACAATCGATGTAATATTAATTATCCTTCCAAATTTATTTTTCATCATATAGCGCACAACAGCTTTTGTACAATGAAATGCACCCTTTAAATTAGTATTAATAACGTCGTCCCACTGTTCAATGGACATCCTCATTAAAAGTGAATCCTTTGTAATTCCTGCATTATTTACAAGTATATCTATTCTGCTATTTTCTTTTATTATTTCTGTAATTATTTCTGATAATGTATCTGCGTCAGATATATCACAAGGAAAGGAAGATGCTTGCCCACCATTTATTGTTATCTCATCTACAATAGATTCTATTGCTTTTTTGTTTCTGCTTATACAAGCAACATGTGCACCCGACTTTGCAAGTTCAAAAGCGATTATTTTTCCTATACCTTGTGAAGCACCGGTAACTATCGCAATTTTATTATTTAAATTAAATTTCATAGTTTATAATATCTTCATAAGATTGAATACCTTTGGTAGGAACCGCACTGTCAATTTTACGATTTAACCCTTGCAATACCTTACCAGGCCCAATTTCTATAAATGAAGTATAGCCGTCTTTAATCATTTGTTGGATGGAATTATACCAGAGCACGGGACTTTCTAGCTGTCGAATTAAAGAATTTTTTATATCTTTACCTTTTGTTATTGGTTTTGCATCAACATTCGAATAAAGAGGAATACTAATATCTGAAATTTCTATAGAATCTAACTTATCAGCAAGTTCTTCTCTAGCTGGCATCATAAGTGGTGAGTGGAATGCTCCACTAACATTCAATGGGACAGCCATTTTTGCACCATACTCTTTTGCATTGTTAATCAAACTCTCGATGGCTTCAATATGCCCAGAGACAACTATCTGGTTTTCAGTATTATAATTTGCAGCAACCACTAGATGATTAGAACTATTTCTTTTACATAAGTTTTCAACCTCATTGGTAGACATTCCTATAATAGCTGCCATTGTTCCTGGATTTATTTTTCCAGCATTATGCATGCTTTTTGAACGAATCTTAACTAATTCCAGCCCACTCACAAAATCAAAGGCACCTGCAATGACTAAGGCACTATATTCACCCAGGCTATGGCCAGCAACACCATCAGCAGAATATCCATTTTCAATCATAATTTGTCCAATTATCGTGCTTATAATAAAAATAGCGGGTTGAGCGTGTTTAGTTTTTTTTAACAACTCTTCTGGGCCGTTAAATGAAACCGATTGAATATCTGTATCTAATAAATCGTTAGCGATTTCATAATATTTTTTACCAATCTTAGTATTTTCAAATAAGTCTTTTCCCATTCCTATTTTTTGAGAGGCTTGTCCAGGAAAAATCCAGGCATTTTTCATATTCTTGAATCCCATTTAATTAAAATACTTCCCCAGGTAAACCCTGAACCAAAGGCTGATAGCAAGATATAGTCACCATTATTGATTAACTTATTTTCAACTGCTTCATTAAGTGCAATAGGTATTGTTCCTGCAGTAGTATTGCCATATCTATCGATATTTATAAATACTCGATCTTTTGGTATACCGCAACGTTCACCGGTAGCATCAATGATACGTTTGTTTGCCTGATGAGGAATGAAAAGTTTAATATCATTTCCACTTAGTCCATTTTTCAATAGTACTTCTTTTGATACCTCAGTCATTCTTTTTACCGCGAACTTAAATACTTTTTTCCCATCCTGTCTTATAAAGTGTTCTCTATTTGCTACTGTTTCCTCAGTAGCTGGCTTTCTACTTCCGCCAGCTAGGACATTAAGGCTAGAAGCCCCAGAACCATCTGTCTTAAGTATAGAGCTTATGATACCATTATCTGATTTAGAAGGCTCTAAGATTACTCCACCGGCACCATCACCGAATATTATACAGGTTTCTCTATCCTTAAAATCCAGTATTGATGTCATTGTGTCAACACCAATTACCATCACAGTTTTGTATTTTCCAGACTCAATTAATTTTGAACCAGTCTCTAAACCAAACAAAAACCCACTGCATGCGGCACTTAGGTCAAATGCCCATGCATTTTTAGCATTAATATTGTTTTGGACTATGGCTGCAGTAGATGGGGTAAGGTGGTCAGGGGTTACGGTACCAACAATGATAATATCGATTTGCTCAGGATTAATATCTCTCTTTTTTAAGAGTTTATTAGCAACATGTGTTGATAAGTCAGATGAGGCTTCGTCATCAGACACTATATGTCTTTGTTTTATTCCGGTTCTATTCTGAATCCATTCATCGGATGTTTGTACCATTTTTTCAATATCATAGTTTGTTAATATTTTTTCTGGCACATGATGTGCGGTGGAGGTGATCGTAGCTCTCATGTTAATTATTTTTCAACAAAGTTGCTATATAATATATAATCAAGATGATAAAGAAATAGAAAAACTAATTGTATTATAAATCAAGATGTTGAAATAACTGGACGTCCTTTATAATATCCACAATTAGGACAGGCCCTATGAGGCATCTTCGTGGAATTACACTGAGGACAGGTTGTAGTTGAGACTGAAGCTGACTTATAGTGAGTTCGTCTTTTTCTACTTCTTGATTTAGACTGTCGTCTTTTTGGCAGTGCCATATTTTCTCCCTAAATTAAAATTAACTAAATTATTTATGAGGCTAGTTACTGCAAGAACAAAGTTTATAATTAAGATTGATCCCGCATACTGGACATAGACCTTTACAAGGATTTGTACATAATTTTTTAAATGGAATTTCTATGATTAATATCTCTAATAATATTTTCGTCAGATCAACGCTATCCTTATGATCTGAGAAATAAATTGTTTCATAGTTTTGATTATCTAATTTACCAGAATCATTAGAAAGTAATAAATCAGTCTTAATTATATTTTTATTACAAAATGATTCTAGACAACGATCACAATCATATAAAACAGTATTTATAATATGACCAGAGATTTCAAATCCATTCTTTACAATTTTCGAAGTTAAGTTGCAGATTAATTTGTTATCAACTAAAGTAATATCAAAACCATCTACATTTTTAATGTCTATTTCAAAAAGCTTATTATTAAATCCGAACGTAAAACCATCATACAGCCCTAAAATTACCTAGCTTGCTTAAGTATTACAAGGTACAAAGGTTTACAAAATAACTCTTTATTCCTCTTCAGAAGATGAAAGGATACTATGACTAGGACTATTCAAATTATTATGGTCATATGATGGATTTTCAATATCTTTTTCATCGTCCCTTAATAAGATATTTTCTTTATCCATGATATTTTTTAAAATAATGAAAATAATTGTTTCTCCAACTGAAAGTATTGCAAGCCCATATGAAAAGACTGAGAGAGTTAGAAATATTAAAGGAATAGATAATAGTAACCCTGAGATAGTTTCTATTGCAGATAATGAGCCTGAATAATTTTCAATAGAAAAATTTGGTAATGCCAATAAAAATAAACTGAAAAACTTAAACAATAAGCTTAGAATAAATTCTATCATATCAGTAGCCATGGTAAGCGACCCAAATAATTCTTTTTCCAGTGTGATCTTTATTATAGAGAAATTGTCAGAAATCCAGCTAGTATCTACGATAGAGACAGCATATCCTATGATATTTTCTAACTTTAAACCCATGAAATATCCAAAAATTTGGTTTATCAGATTAAATGAGACACTATAGAACCAAGAAAATATATTTATGAATATTATTGTCAGAGGTATAAGAACTGAGTGATAGGTTATTATCCGCCATGGTTGATTAAACGTGATCTGGTATGAATGAAAAACTGTTCCGATTGTATCTTCTTCATATGATCCGATTATAGCAGGACCGAATAGAAGCGAAATAATGAAGACGAATAATGAAAACACTGTAAAAATAGATCCAAAAAAATAAAATATATAAAACATAGGGAATAATAGTTTCCCTACGATGGGTATATTACCAACTAATGCAAATATAGAGGCTATTATGATAAATGTTAGGACGATGAATATTATTGATATTGGCGCAAATATAATTGATCTCCACTTTTTCATAACATAATCAAGTGCATCATCTGCAGAATAGAAATTATCACCTTTTAGCTGTTTTACAGTTATTCTTGAAACTGCAGTACATGATATAAGAACGAAGAATAACCATATGCATATTCCAGCGTAATAGATAAGCCATGAAACCAGTGGCGCTGAGTTTCCATATAAACATGGAAAGAGTCCATATTCAGTGATAGCCTCATTTATTTCTATCCCAGATATGGTTAGTGATAAGTAGCTAAGAATCCAGTATATGACGTATCCAGATAAATTGCCAATTATAAATACCCAGATCTTTTTAGGGCTTAAAGCTAAACGAGGCGCTAAGAAAATATCTTTATAGTTAAAGTGTAGATTATATTTGCTCAAATCTAAATCCTACTAATGATAAAATATTTATTTATCCAGTCTCACAAAATCTACCCAGACAGATAACTTTATATCTTTGCTGACAATATTTGCCACTGCTTGGGCAGAATTATAGTTATCATAGCTACCAATTCGTACTCGATACCAGACTTCTTCGCTCTCTTTAAAGTATGCCTTTTGTATATAGGCATCGTATCCAGATTTAATTAGTGTATCTGCAAAATTCTGAGCATCAGCCAGCCGTTTTTTTGAAATAATTTGAATCGTAAATCGGTCTTTCTTAGCTGGTATATCGGCGCCTTTGACAATTTTAGACTTTGCAGTTAATCCTTTTCTTGTTTTTGCTACTTTTTTTACTGTGTATTTTTTAGGAGTAGTTTCTTCATCATCTTCATCATCTTCATCATCTTCATCATCTTCATCATCTTCATCATCTTCATCATCTTCATCATCTTCATCATCTTCATCATCTTCATCATCTTCATCATCTTCATCATCTTCATCATCTTCATCAT
>Ga0257111_1000197_pt1 | contig 24228 bp, 26 predicted proteins | sample LP_taG_6_FD_191567 | JGI IMG/M metagenome (GOLD analysis project Ga0257111, IMG submission 191567) | Marine microbial communities from Northeast Subartic Pacific Ocean, Canada - LP_J_2015_P26_500m | ecosystem: Environmental > Aquatic > Marine > Oceanic | place: Canada: Northeast Subartic Pacific...
CTAATTTATTTGGAAACTAACCTAGATGACATGACGCCCGAATTCATTGGTGATTTTATTTCTAGGACACTTGAAGAAGGAGCACTTGATACTTGGGTGATTCCATACACTGGAAAAAAGAATAGACCAAGTCATCAATTAAATATTCTATGTGATTTGGACGAAAAAGAAAAATTTATAGATTTAATACTAAGAGAAACTTCATCTTTGGGTGTAAGAGTTCAAAAAATACAAAGATATGAAGTAAAAAGAGAAATTGTAGAAGTGGAAACTTCTTTGGGTAAAATAAAAACTAAAATTAAGTATGTAAAAGGAAAAATGTATTCAATAAAACCGGAATTTGAAGAACTAAAGCGTTTGGCTTTTGAAAATGGATCATCAATTAATAATATTTCTAATCAAATCAATCTTGAGCTTACTGAAAAATATTTTAAAATTAATAATAAAATTTGAGCGATTATCTTTAGAACTATTCAGTTATAATCATAAGCGAAGTATTTTTTTTTGCCTCAGTAGCTCAGTTGGCTAGAGCAGACGACTTGTAATCGTCAGGTCGGGGGTTCGAATCCCTCCTGGGGCTCCAAATATCATTTATGATAAATTTCAAATTATGCAGGGGTTGGGGAGTGGTTAAACCCACCTGTCTGTAAAACAGGCGCTTTATGCTTCACAGGTTCGAATCCTGTCCCCTGCACCAGTAAGTGTAAATATTATTTTTATTAGTTTATTATTTAAACTATTATTATTATTATTTGCCCACATAGCTCAGTGGTAGAGCGCGTTCTTGGTAAGAACGAGGTCGGAAGTTCAATTCTTCTTGTGGGCTCCACTATTATGATTGTTTGATTAATTATTAATCATCACAAATCAATAAGAAGAAAAAACTATATGAATATTATTAAAAAAAGTATAAAATATATAGGTGCAAGATTTTATTTCATAATCTTACGTATTAAATTAAATATTATTAACAATGGAGAATTAAGTAGATATGTCTAAACAAGTATTTGATAGAAGTAAACCACATGTAAATGTTGGAACGATAGGCCATGTCGATCATGGTAAAACAACACTAACTGCTGCAATTGCCACTGTTCTTTCTCATTCTCAGGATAACGTGAAAGCTAAATCTTTTGACGAAATTGATAATGCACCTGAAGAAAAAGAACGAGGAGTCACAATTGCGACGTCCCATACTGAATATGAAACAGATTCTAGACACTACGCTCACGTTGACTGTCCAGGGCATGCTGACTACGTAAAAAATATGATAACAGGAGCAGCACAGATGGATGGAGCAATACTGGTAGTAGGTGCTGACGATGGACCCATGCCACAGACCCAAGAACATATTCTTTTGGCACGCCAAGTTAATGTTCCTAAAATAGTTGTTGCATTAAATAAATGTGATCAAATGGATGATCCAGAATTATTAGAGTTGGTAGAACTAGAAGTTAGAGAACTATTAACTAAATATGACTTCCCTGGAGATGAAATACCGATAATAAAAGTATCTGCTTTAAAAGCTTTAGAGAATGCTGATAAACCAGATGATAAATGGGTACAAGGAATCCACGAATTAGTTAAAGCAGTTGATGAATACGTACCTGTTCCTGACAGAGATGTTGACAAACCATTCCTTATGCCCGTAGAAGATGTTTTTTCAATTAAAGGAAGAGGAACTGTTGTAACTGGAAGAATAGAAAGAGGAGAAGTCAAGGTTAACGAAGAAATAGAAATCGTCGGTTTTGGGAAACAGGAAAAAGTAATTGTAACTGGTGTTGAAATGTTCCATAAAACACTTGAATCTGGTATTCCAGGTGACGCAGTTGGAATATTACTGAGAGGTCTTGAAAGAGAAGATATTTCTAGAGGAGCCGTATTGGCAAAGCCGGGGTCAATTTCTCCAAGTACAAAAGCAAAGGCGCAAGTTTATGTTTTAACTAAAGATGAAGGAGGAAGACATACTCCTTTCTTTACTGGATACAAACCTCAGTTTTATATAAGGACAACAGATGTAACTGGTGAAGCAAAATTACCTGCAGGAACAGAAATGATTATGCCAGGCGATAATACCGAAATGGATTTAGAATTGATGTACCCCGTTGCTTTGGAAGAGAATCTAAGATTCGCTATCAGAGAAGGCGGTAAAACTGTTGGTTCGGGTGTAATAACTTCTATAGCTTAAGCTTAAGGTATTAATAAAATGGCAAAAAAAAGTGCAGTTCGAACCGTTTTAACTTTAGATTGTGAATGTGGCAAATATAGTTATCATACGGAAAAAAATAAGAGGAATAATGAGGGAAGATTGGAACTGAAAAAGTTTTGTCCCAGATGTAGAGAACGAAAACTTTTTAAGGAAAAGAGGTAGTTTTGTCTACAGACCCACCCAAATTAACACGTCGAGGATTTGCACCAATATCTTTTTTACTAGAAGTTATTGGTGAATTACGAAAAGTAACTTGGCCTTCTAGACAAGAAGCAACTCGTTTGACCATTATGGTGCTGACTTTATCAATTATTATAGGACTATTTTTAGGACTATTTGATATGATATTCGCTAGATTTTTTTCACTACTAGCAGGTTCTTAATTTTTATATTAAATGTGAGTATATTGAACGATGGTTAAAGAAACAGAAAAAATGAATAACAATAAAGAAATTGCAAGATGGTATATTTTGCATACTTATTCTGGACATGAAGATAAAGTTATGCAAAACCTTAAACAGAGGATTGAAAATATGGATTTGCATGAAATAGTTCATGAAGTTTTGGTTCCTACTGAAGAACAAATAGAAATTAAAGACGGTGAACGCACTGTAGTGAATAAAAAAATGTATGCTGGTTATCTTTTAGTAAAAATGATTATGAATGACGATTCTTGGTTTTCAGTAAGAAATACCCCTGGTGTAACAGGCTTTGTATCTGCTGAAGATGAAATAGAAAAACGACCCAAACCGGTACCTCTAGAAGATTATGAAGTAGATAAAATCATGAACAGGATGGAATCAGGTACTCCTTCAGTTTCTGTTGGATTAACTCAAGGTGATTCAGTAAAAATTAAAGATGGCCCATTTGCAGAATTTTTGGGTACTGTGGACGAAGTGAATAAAGAAAAAGGAAAAGTGACAGTACATGTATCTTTCTTTGGTCGTGAAACTCCTTTAGAATTAGATTTCTTGCAAGTTGAAAAAGTATAAATTTAGGAGATCGTTTTGGCAAAAAAGTTAATAGGGATAATAAAATTGCAATTACCTGCAGGTAGTGCAAACCCTGCTCCTCCTGTTGGTCCTGCACTAGGTCAACATGGTGTTAATATTATGCAATTTTGTAAAGAATATAACGAAAAAACTAAAGAACTTTCTGGAAATATTGTTCCAGTCGAAATTGAAGTATATGCAGATAGATCTTTTTCGTTTATATTAAAAAGCCCTCCAGCTTCAGATTTAATTAAGAAAGCAATAAAAATTAAAACAGCTGCTGCAACTCCTGGAGTTGAAAACATTGGAGAGATTACAAAATCTCAGCTTGAAGAAATTGCTAAAATCAAAATGGAAGATTTAAATGCGTACGATATAGAATCTGCCATAAAAATTCTAGCAGGAAGTGCTAGAAGTATGGGTGTAGTAGTAAAGGATTAATGTTGAAAAGAACATCTAAAAGATATAAAGAATTGAAATCTAAAGTTAATGAAGAAAAACATAATTTGTCTTCCGCAGTAAAGTTACTTAAAGAATGTTCTAATGCCAAATTTGATGAATCAATAGAATTTCATATAAAAACAAATGCAGATCCAAAACATGCTGATCAACAATTAAGAGAAACTACTGATTTACCTAATGGAACTGGTAAAGAAATAAAAATTTTAGTCTTTGTTGAAGGAGAAACTGCAAACAAAGCAAAAGATGCCGGAGCATCGTACGTCATAGATGATAATTTAAGTAAAAAAATTGAAGATGGATGGGATGATTTTGATGTTGCAATTGCTACTAAAGATATGATGCCTAAAATAGCTAAATTGGGTAAATATTTAGGTCGTAAAGGTTTAATGCCAAACCCAAAATCAGGAACAGTAGTAACTGATGATAAAATTGTTGAAGCTGTTGAGAAAGCTACTAAAGGTAGGGTGGAACTTAGAATGGATAAAGAAGCTAACATTCATACAAGAATTGGTATGTGTTCTTTCACTGAAGACCAAATAACTGAGAATCTTACTTCAGTATTTTCCACAGTGGTAAAAAATAAACCTGAAGGAATCAAGGGTAATTTTGTTGATTCTGCATCTATTTGTTCTTCCATGGGCCCAGGAATAAGAATTGATATTGACAATTTACATCAGATTGTAAGTAACTAAGTTATATTAATTATGTTAGACTAACGATAAGTAACTTAAGACAACGGGTATCATGATTTGTATAAAACCTGTCGAGGTTGTATAAATTATAGATTGTACATTATTTAACCGGTTTTAAGAGCCGGTTTTTTTTTGGGAAAAATAAATGCCTACAAATAGAAAAATTGCAGAGGTAGAAGAACTATCTGAATTGTTTTCAAATTCAGAAATAATACTTTTAGCTGAGTATATAGGTACTTCTGTGAGTCAAATGAGTGAATTAAGAAAAGCTCTTAATAATGCATCTGCTAGTTTCAGAATTACTAAGAATACCTTAGCAAAACTTGCAGTTGATAAAGCCAACAAGTCAATTTTATCTGAAGAGATTAAAGGACCTATTGGATTTGTTTTTTCAAATGATGAAGCTTCATCTGTGACTAAGTCTATTTTTGATTTTACTGAAAAAAATAATGTTCCCTTCATAGTAAAAATAGGGTTAATAAATGATGAACTAGTGGATGAAGTTACAATTCTTAAATTATCTAAACTTCCATCTAAGGAGATTTTATTATCAAAACTAATTGGAAATATGAATACCCCTATAACAAATTTTGTTTTTTTAATAAGTGCTAATGTTAGATCTCTTGTGTATGTTTTACAAAGACACATAGATCAATCTGCAGAGGAAGTAAAGGAAGAATCTCCTGCAGAGGAAGTAAAGGAAGAATCTCCTGCAGAGGAAGTAAAGGAAGAATCTCCTGCAGAGGAAGTAAAGGAAGAATCTCCTGCAGAGGAACCAAATAAAGAAGAAAATAATAAAACGAATTAGGAGGAAATTATGGCATTATCTAAGGAAGAATTGATTGAAGAAATCAAGAAGATGTCAGTTTTAGATTTATCTGAAGTGGTCAAAGCTTTAGAAGAGGAATTCGGAGTAAGTGCTGCGGCACCAGTTGCTGTATCAGCACCAGCTGCTTCAGATGCAGGAACAGCTGATGCTGAAGAAAAAACTGAATTCAATGTAACATTAAAGGAAATAGGAGCTAATAAAATATCTGTTATTAAGGCTGTGAGGGAAGTAACTTCTTTAGGCTTAAAAGAAGCTAAGGATCTAGTTGAAGCGGCACCGAAACCTATAAAAGAAGGTATAGGTAAAGAAGAGGCCGATGAAATCAAGAGCAAAGTGGAAACTTCCGGTGCTACTGTTGAGATTTCGTAATTTAGAATAAATTACTTGATTGACCACCATCAACATTTAAACATGTTCCTAGAATCATACTTGCATTTTTAGATGCAAGAAAACTTACTGTATCACCAATGGCTTCTGGGAAGCCAAATTTTCCCATTGGTAGGTTGTTTTGTATAAAAGTTTCTACATCTTTTTTAGAATTATTTAATACAAATTTTTCCCAGCTTCCCTTGGCATGTTTTATAGAACCTGGGGCTATACAATTTGCAGTGACACCTGTCTTTGCAATATCCAGGGCTGTATGTTTTGTTGCAGCTATTAAAGCTGCCTTAGCTGCCATATATGGAGCCGAACCACCATATTCCCTTCCATAGATGGATGCAATATTAATTATCCTTCCCCATTTACTATTGATCATTTTAGGAAGAATTGATTTTGTTAATTCTATTGCTGACCATGTATTAAGTTCCATTACCTTTTGAAAATCTTCCAAATTAGTCTCTATTAATGAAGAAGTTCCTAAGCTTCCACCAACATTATTAACCAATATATCAATGGATCCTAATTGTTTTTCTGTCTCTACGACAAGAGATTCTAGTTTTTTATTATCCGACAAATCAAAATTTATAGTACATATCTTCACGTGATATTTAGATAAAATTTTTTTAGCATTCTCTAGATCAGATTTGGCACGGGCACATATAGCCAAATCAACTCCTTCTTTTGCTAATGAAACAGCAGATGCTAGACCTAATCCCCTAGATCCTCCTGTAATTAATGCTTTCTTTCCTTTAATACCTAAATTCATTATTTCTAATTTATTTATTTAGTACTTTTTTTGTCTTTATTTTTTTTCTTTGTAAAATCTGACTTTGAACCGTACCATGATGAAAATTCAATTGAATTTTTGAATTCCTTTATGGTACCACATTTTTTACACTTACCTTTAGAAATTGGACCATTAGGGGCGTCTATAACCCAATGACAAGATCCACCTTTAGCACATTTTGGAACTTCCTCAGAAGATTCTTCGTTGATATTTTTTTTGTTTGATTTATTTTGGACCATTAATTAATATTAACACTTTTTATTGAATAATATTCATTATTTGAGATGCTGAGTGTCATTTAATTTTGTCAAAAGAGAATTATTAGAAATTTTGTAGGCTATTTCTGTTATGGAACAATTATCGAAATGAAAATTAACTATATTTTTCATTGGCATATTAAGAAAGCTTACAATTAAAGTTCTCAATAAACCTCCATGGGTAACAATAAGATAATCTCCTTGATTATCGTCATCATTTAATTTTGATATGAAACGTATTGATCTGTCTAACATATTTTGAAAAGATTCACCTTGAGGTGCTTTAAATTTTTCAGATCCTTGCACATACTTTTTTGTTAATTCGGGGAATTTTTTTTTTAAAACTAGGAATTTTTTGTTTTCCCAATTACCAAATGACATTTCTCTCAATAGTTTTGTTGTTGTAAATTTTTCTGTTATTTGATTAATAGTCATCTGACATCTGGTAAGGTCGCTCGACCAAGACTCAGTAATATCATAATTTTTTCGAATATATTCTCCTGTTTTTTGAGCCTGAACAATTCCTTTTTCATTTAAAGAGGTGTCAGTTTGTCCTTGAGTTCTACCACTAATATTAGAATTTGTTTGTCCGTGTCGAACTAAAATGATTTTTCTCATATTTTTCTTATAAATTCAAATTTAATCCTATATGTTGCCCTTGTTATTAAATCTATTTTCATGCAAATGCAATTATTGTTGTATATAGTGAAATAACAAGATTAACATTATTGAAACTTCTAAATAAAAGCTATATTATTTTGGATGTATTTTAGTTATAACTCAATAACTAAAACGTTATTAATTATCTAGTGTTTTATTACAATAATAATTTATACTTTAAGAGGTTTGTTTTTATTTAGGAATAGTACAATGTCAGAAATAGTTATTTCAACTGAAAATTTGCATAAATCTTATGTTAGTAAAGATATTGAAGTTCATGCTTTAAAGGGCGTACAATTATCAATACAAAAAGGAGAGATAATAGGAGTAATGGGCCCTAGCGGGTGTGGAAAAACTACTCTATTAAATTGCCTTTCTGGATTAGATTCAATTGACGATGGCCATATTTCAATTCAAGGTAAATCATTAGTAGATTTAAACGACGATCAATTGAGTGAATTCAGGGCAAAAAAAATGGGATTTGTGTTTCAAACATATAATCTTTTACCAGTATTAACTGCTGTAGAAAATGTTGAATTACCTTTATTAGTGTCAGGCTATTCAAGTAAAGAAGCAAGAAAAAAATCAATTGAAACACTAAAAGTAGTTGGTTTGGAGCAATGGAAACATCATTTACCAGGTCAATTATCAGGTGGTCAATCTCAAAGAGTTACTTTAGCAAGAGCACTTGTAAACGACCCAGCTATAATTTGGGCAGATGAACCAACTGGTAATTTAGATAGTACAAACGAGAAAGAAATAATGGATCTTCTTATACATTTAAACAAAATTAATAATCAGACTTTTGTTATAGTTACTCATTCAGATTATGTTGGTAGTCGAACTAATAGAATAATTAAAATGCATGATGGAGAAATAGTAGATTAATTATTATGGAAAAAATCTTTGGAATTCCAGCTACTGAACTCTCTATAACCCTAACTAGCTTAGTATTAATATTTGGCATAATTATCTCTTTTTTAGCTATCAGAAAACCAATTCTTTTTAACATGGGAACTAGGAATATACCAAGAAGAAAAAATCAGAGTCTTTTAATTATTGTTGGATTAATGCTCAGTACAATTATAATCTCTACTTCATTAGGGATTGGAGATACAGTTAGGCATTCAATAAGATATGTATCTATTGATTATTTAGGTAACATTGATCAAATAGTTAAGGGCCCAGGCAAGCAACTTTTTGGTATTGAATATATTACTAATGATGATTTTCTTGAGATTTATAAAGTTGCTTCAAAAGAAGAAAAAATTGATGGAATTATGCCTAATATAGAAATAAGGCTTCCTGTTTCTAACCCTGAGAAGGATGAAGCAGATCCTCAGATGAGAATAAGAGGATTTGATTATGATTACATAGATGGATTCAATTTAAAAAATATGGATGGTGAAAATATTTCCACTGATAATTTATCTTCATCGGAAGTATTCATAAATGAAGAAGTAAACAAGAATATTGGAGCAGAAAAAAACTCAAATATTGCTATTTATTTTCCTAATGGAAGATATGAATTTAAAGTAATTGATATAGTAAAAAATGGAGGATTGTCAGGCGGAGGTGGAAGATCGGTAATTATCTTTGACCTAAATGTTTTACAATCACTTTTGATGCAACCTAATTCTATGACATCTGTTTATATCTCCAATGTAGGAGGAGTTGAAGATTCAGTAGAATATTCTGACGAAATAACTAAAAAATTAAGACTGGAATTTACTAAATATCAAACTGCACAAGCTATTTTAGATGTTATAAAAGATGATCAAATTAGAAAAATTATAAAAGATGAATCAAATGAACTTCTATCAACAAGTAAAGAATTATCTGAATCATTATTAATCATCAGCGAAGAATCTTCAAAATCGGAGCCTTCTGATGAATTTATAAATAAAATAAGTGATTCAATAAATCTATTTACGATAATTAGTCTATTAGAAGAAAACAACAAATCTGAAGAAGGATTTTTACTTCTAAAATATTCTAATGATTTAGTTATTTATAGGGTAGATGATGAGAAAAAATGGTCATTAGATTTGGCTGAAGCAGTAGCGTCTGGTATCACAACTATTTTTTCTATTTTTGGATCGTTTTCTATTATGGTTGGGTTATTACTTATTTTCTTAGTTTTTGTTTTACTTGCATCAGCTAGATCTGTTGAGTTAGGAATGGCTAGAGCTGTTGGCCTTAAAAGGCAACATTTAATACAACTTTTTACTTACGAAGGTACAATTTATGCTTTTATAGCAGCTTTAGCTGGAACAGTAATAGGAATTCTTCTTAGTTTTGGAATCATATTAATTGTTCAAGATCTAATAGATACAGATGATTTTACTATTAGACCAAAATTCACGTTTATATCAGCCTTGATTTCGTTTAGTGCAGGAATGACTCTAACATTCATTACGGTCATTATTTCTGCATATAGAGTAAGTAATTTGAATATAGTTGTTGCAATAAGGGGTTTAAAAGAAGAATTTGTAAAGGAAAAAAATATAACAATTAGAAATAAATTTATAAATTTTGTTTCTTCATTATTCCTTCCTATATCGCTTATATACCAAAGTGTCATAAATAAAAAATATATATATAGAAATATTTTATTAGTCATATTATTTACACTAGGGATTTTTGTAAATATTCCTTTTATTGCAGGGAATTTACCGACTCCAATTGTTATTTTTTTGAGAATTCCTTTAATTGTTTGGCCTATTTGGATTATCTTTCACCTCTATAAACTATTTGATAGATACATAGTTTTTGTGATTTTCATTTTATCAATAGGATTGATTTTTTATTCACTTTCTTCTATGACCTACGCTAGTTTTATTGTGGGCTGTTCACTATTGCTTTTGTGTCTAGGATATGTAATTAAATTTATTTTGAATAAATTTATTTCAAACTCTGAAAATTCAAGTCAGATTTCTGGTACAATCCAATCTGGCTTGTTATTAGCTTTCTTATTTTTACCTTTCGAATTTTTCACACCAATTACAGGTGATCTATCACAGCCTGGACCATGGTTTTGGCCATTATCTGGAGCTGCACAAACAGCTTCAGCTGTGTGGCTTCTCATGAGTAATTCTAGAATTTTAGTTTCTATCTTGAATTTCTTTCTTTCTCCATTTTCAGGGTTGAAAGCAGTAACTAAAACCGCCATAAGTTATCCAATGGCATCTAAATTTAGAACGGGGTTAACAATTTCTATGTTTGCATTAATTATTTTTACTTTAGTAATATTTTCAATCTTAAATAATATTGGAGACGTAGCAACTGAGCAACCAGATAGAGTAACAGGAGGTTTTGACATCTTAGGTACAATTGATGATGAATTGCCAATAGACAATATAGAGAATGATTTAGATTCTAATAATATTTTAATGGTTGCAAAATCATCAAATGTAAAAATAGACGCTAAAGAATCAAAAGGATATACTAACACAACCTATAAGCCTGCCAATATGATTTTTGTTGATGAAAATTTTATGATGAATAATAAATGGAAATTTAAATATTTTGATACAAATTATGGTGCAAATGAAAAAGAGATTTGGGAAATAGCAAGTAAAAATGATAATTTAATCATAGCTAATGCTAATATTTTAGAAGATGATGGACCATTTGGGCCACCTGATAGAAGTTTCAAAACTTCAATGGTGGATGATGATATTACTGATAAATATTTAGAGGCATTTAATGTAAATGTTAAGCTAAGAGGAAATGAAGATACTGGACAAGAAAAGATAGTAATAGCAATTATTGAGAGTTTAGCTAATTCTCTTGATTTTAATTCTTCATCTAGTTTTTATATATCTATGACCGCTGCTGAATCCTTTATAGGCACTACTCCGCCAGTAAATAAATACTATTTTAAATTGTCTGATAAAACTCAAGCATCCAGAATAGCTAAAAATTTGCAGAATCAATTTTTAGCTAATGGAATGAATGCTATAAGCTTATACGATCAAATTGTAACAAATAGAAAAAATCAAAATGCTTTTAATAAACTCTTTCAAGGATTTAGTAGTTTGGGACTTGTAGTAGGTGTTGCGGCAATAGGTGTACTTACTGTTCGAGCAGTCGTTGAAAGAAGACAATCTATAGGAGTACTTAGAGCAATCGGTTTTAGATCAAGTATGATCAGAACACAGTTTTTGATTGAATCAACTTTTGTAACTTTTCTTGGAGTTATATTAGGTGTTCTTTTAGGGACTTGGCAATCTTGGAATATTTTTTTAGAAATAACCAAAGAAATTGAAGGAGCAAGTTTTGTTTTTCCATGGTTAAATATCGGAATTTTTGTTGGAATTACGATTTTGGCTTCTATTGTAGCTAGTATTATACCTTCCAATGAAGCCAGCAAAATATATCCTGCTGAAGCTTTAAGATATGAATAAAAAGATTTGATTTTATGTAAAAAATTTATTATTTGCTTTAGATAAATCCTCAATTGTATCTATATCAAACAGACTGTTTTTATAAGATTTTTTTAAATTATTATATTCAATCATCTTTTTACTTATATTTTTATTTTCTTGAATTATTTTATTAGTTGAAAAAATCGATTTTGTTTGCAAATATTTTCTTAGAACCGTTTCCCATTGAGTTTTTAAATATATTGCATGTAAAGGATTTATACCTTTATCATACTTAATAAAAACAGATCTTTTGTTCTTAGATAAATTTAACATAAATAAAATAAAATCTTTGGAAAGGAAAGGATAATCCGATCCAATAATAAAAACCTCATTATTTTTTGAATTTTTTAAACCTGAATAAATTGCCGCTAAGGGGCCAATATTTTCTTCAGAATCTTCAATAATCTCCATACCAAGATCTTTGCCTAGTTTGGTTATAGAATCATTTTGATTTTTTCGTACCACTAATAAAATTTGAGAAAAAATTTCTTTTATAGAATTATTTATTCGTATTAGTATTTTTTCCCCCCTCACATTTATAAGAGGTTTTAACATATTTATTCTTTTATTAGAGCCTCCAGCTAGGATTATCGCTGTTTTATTTTCCATTTTTTATTATCATTTAAAAATTAAACTTTTAATTATTATATTTTATGAAGGTCCAATGAGCGATATAATTTTTGATTTTGGACATTTCCAAATACAAGCTAGACTTAATGATTCACCAACCTCTAAAGCTTTGCTAGACATTTTACCAATAGAAGGCTCTGCACAAACATGGGGAGAAGAGATATACTTTTCAACCGATGTTGATATCGATGAAGATGAATGGGCAAAAGAAACTGTTGAGTTAGGAGATATAGCATTTTGGCCTCCTGATAAAGCATTATGTTTATTCTTTGGACCTACTCCTATAAGTAGCACAGGAGAAATAAGACCCGCATCTTCAACCAATATCATGGGAAAATTACTAGGTGATCTAGAAATTCTGAAATCTGTTAATTCTGGATCTCTAATTAAGGTTGATTTAAAATAAATGTTGTTATCTGAAAAATTAAAGAAAACCAATTTAGAACTATGGGATAAAACTCACATAAGGCATCCTTTTGTAACTTCTATTAAAGACGGTTCTTTAACTATTAATAAATTTAGATATTATATGATACAAGATTACAAATTTTTGATTGAATACTGCAAAGTAATAGCCATAGCTATATCTAAATCTGAAAAACTACCAACTATGTCTTATTGGTCAAAACTTTTAGATGAAACCTTAAATTCAGAAATGAAAATTCACGAAGATTTTTGTAAAGATTTTGGGATTGATAATTATGAATTATTTGATTCAGAAATGAGTTATGAAACAAACGCATATTGTAATCATCTTTTAACCATTGCATATAAATACGATATTAATATCATTGCATGTTCACTTTTGCCATGCCAGTGGGGCTATGACAATATAGGTAGGGAATTGGGAAAGGAAAATACAGCAAAAAAGGGATCTTTTCACTTGAGATGGATAAATTCTTATAATAATCTTGAATATCACAACGCCACTGAATGGCTAAAAAATTTTGTAGATTCTTCAGAAAAAAAGATTAATGCAGAATTAGCACATAAGGTATTTAAAGATTCCTTAGAATTTGAGTATTTTTTTTGGGAAAGAGCTTGGAAAGAAAATAATGAGGAAGAATAATTGAGTATTTATAGAAAAGATGAATTGAAAATGAGTGTACCTTTTAAAGGAGCTAAATCTTTTCTTCTTACAGGAAAAGAAACCGGCTCAAAAATGCTGTTAGTATCTCAAATTATATTACAATCGGAATCAAGGTCTCCCTTATATAAAATAACTAATGTTGAAGAATCTATTTTTATAGCTAAAGGTCAACTTAATGTTCGATTAGATAATAAGCAATTTGATGCTTATAGTGGAGATTGTGTTTTAGCAAAGCAAAATGATCCTCATGGATATGAGAATAATGGAAAATCTGATGCTATTATAATTACTGTATCTCCATCAACAGAAGTAAAAAAAGTAGAATTGAATGATATAGATTACATTCAATCCAGACCAAATTCTGGTTTTTATGATAGATCAATAAATGAACCTTACGAGTTTGCAAAAGGAATTATGAGATATGATATGATTGGAGATTTTTTAGGAGCAAAATCTACCTATTTTTCAGAATTAATATTTGAACCTGGATCCATAGCTCCAACTCATTACCATCCAAAGCATGAGGAATCAATGTTTTGCTTAGAAAATAAATTAAATTGCGTATATGCTACTGATGACAACATTTCTCTTTCTCAAGGTGATATTTTTATGGCGGAAATTGCTGTTAGACATGGAATTTTCAACGGACATAAATCCGTGGGTAAATTATTGGCTATCCATTCGGTTTTGAATCCTCCTCCAAGGGTGGATGTCGATTAATTCCAGTTAAAGTAATTATGGAAATAATTATTCCTAATATTGAACAAAAACTAGCGCTATAATATACTTTATTGAGTCCATTTTGAAGATTTAATTTTGATTTTTTAACATCATCATTGAAAATTTGCAAATCAATGTTTTCTCTTATATATTCATATTTTATTTCATCTATTTTTTCCACGGATGAAATATTATCAGGATTGTAAATTTCACTTCTAGGATAAGAAAAATTATAATTATTAATATTCATTAGTAATATTGCTCCCAATAAAGAACTTCCCATAGATATTCCAAACATTCTAGAAAATTGTAGACCGGATGTAACCATTCCAATCCTATTTTCAGGTAGATTGTTTTGAATCGGTACAGTAAATGCTGTAAATGCACCAGTAGATCCAAATCCAATAAAAACTGACAAGAGAATTATTAAATTAAATTGAATATTTAAGTTAGTATATCCAAACGTGAACATTCCTATTCCCAATGATGCGAATCCAGTTAATGCTATTGGTAAAATCAATTTGGATCTTGAAATCAAATTACCAAAAATATTTGCTCCAATTGCAGATCCAATCGCTAGAGCAATGAGAACTAAAGATGCTTTTGAGGCTGAATAACCCAACACCCCAATAAGAGATAGTGGTAAAAAGACAGAAGTAACAGTCCAAGGCATAACAATAAACATTGATCCCAATATTCCTCCTGAGAATATTCTTGATTTAAATAAATCTAGTGAGACTAAAGGATCTTTCGCTTTTTTTTCTATAGCAACAAATAAAATCAAGGCAAATATTGATATTAGTAAAAGCACCAAAACATATATAGAATAATAAGAATTTTGATGTCCTCCAACTGATATTGCTAAAAGAAAAGTACTAGCGAACAAACCAAATACAGTAGTTCCCTTTAAATCAAATTTACTTTTGTCTAATCTATCTTGAGGAGGGAATTGAACCATTACAATTATTGTTGCAATTAAACATAAGGGTATGTTAGTAAAGAAAATCCATCTCCAGCCAATAAAATCATTAATGATCCCTCCTATGATTGGTCCAATAACTCCAGCAGTTGTAAAACCTGCAGAAGTTATTCCTAACCATTTTCCTCTTTCCGAAGGTCTCCAAAGTAAAGCAATCACAATCCACATGGTCCCCATAACCCCTGCAAATCCAATTCCTTGTATTGCTCTCGCGAATATTAGCATAAAGATATTTGTACTTAGACCACATATTAAAGTTGCGAGAGAAAATAATAATAATGATGGAACAATAATTTTTTTTGGACCATGTCTATCATTTAATTTTCCTACTATTGGAACTACAATTGCTGAAGTTAAAGAGAAAGCTGCAAATACCCAAGAATAATATTTGAACCCTCCTAAATTTGCTACTATTGAAGGTCCTGAAATTGAAACAACTGTTTGACTAATTGAGGTTACAAACAGACACAATAATAGAGTGAGCATTAATTTTGATTTTATTGGATGTTTTAAATCTACTAATCTATGTGAATAATTATCCAATTAATTTTGCTTCATAGTTGAAATGACGTTTACTAGAAAAAATCCTTATCTTATTTTATCATTCTATTTATAAATACTATTAAATGATTTCAATTTGAGATGTTAGAAAAATTTTATTTCAATATTATTATGATAATCTTTGGAGGAGCAATAGGCGCAACTGCAAGATTTACGATATCGCAATTTATTGATAAACATTTAACAACACAATTCCCTGTTGGAATTTTTATAGTTAATATTATTGGATGCTTTTTTATAGGATTAATAATGAGTTTATTTCAAAATAAATTTTTGGTGAATGAAGTTTTTAGGTTTTTTCTAGTGATAGGATTTTTAGGTTCTTTAACCACATTTTCAACTTTTGCATTTGATAATTTTAATTTATTTAATATGAAAAATTTTACTTTTTTATTTCTTAACCTTTTTGTAACAAACCTTTTAGGAATCATAATGGTTTTTTTGGGTATAAAAAGTGTAAAATTATTTACATAAAACAAATAATTAATCGTTTTGTAGAAGAGGCTTTGATGGGTAAAATAAGATCAATTAATTTAAATCAAGGTACAAACATGCCTATGATGAATAGAAATAAAATCCATGTTTTAGCAAATAATGGCTTTGAAGGAGATAGATATTCAGATCCTAAGAATGATAGACAAATTATGATTGTTGAAGGCTCTTTATATGATAAACATAAACTAAAACAAGGATCTCTTCGAGAAAACTTGTTGATTGATGGAATTGATTTAAATAATTGTAAAAAGGGTCAAAAAATAGTTATCAATAATAATATAAACATGGAAATCACACTGGTGAAAGATGCTTGTGCTAGTCGTAAATATAATGATCCAGATCTTATAAAAAAATTATCAGGAAACATGTATGTTTTTGCTACACCTATAAATTCCGGAATGATTTTTCAAAATGATGAAATTATTATTTTAAACAACAATGAATAAATGGGTTATATTTATTTTGGTAGGTATAACAGCCACTATACTAGGTGTTGTCACAGCTCTAATCATAGATTATGTGTTTAATTAGATAATTCTGATAGTTTATACCAAGCTCCAATAAATAATAATATCGCGATAGCTAAAATGATAGATATCGCAACTGCATAACTTGATCCATATTCTCTGGAAAAATATCCTAAAACAAATGCTCCTATTGGTTGAGTACCTATTGTTATTGCTAATACTCCTAGAACTCTTCCTCTTATTTTTTGACTAGCTTTGCTAATGACTAAAATAGATTGCATAGTTCCAAATCCAGACATTCCAAGACCAGCGATGATCATTAAAGTGCCACAAAGAAACAATGAACTCGATTGTGAGAAAATCAATATACAAATAGCGAATAAAAATGAACCACCAAAGAAGATCTTAATATAAGCTCGAGAGAAAGTGAAATTGGCAATTAATAAAGTTCCAATTGTTGCACCGAGGCCTTCTAGTCCAGCAAGCAAACCAATAAAAAATGAACCTTTAGACAGATTATTTAAAACAATTACTGCGATTTGACTTTGATAAGTAAAAACCAAAGAATTAACTATGATTGTTGCTGATAAAACAGCCAATAAAATCTTACTACTAAAAATGTACTTTATACCTTCAAATAATTCAGAAGATAAATTTATCAAAGTACTTTTTTCATTTTTAGAGATGAAATTATATATTAGATTGTTAGATACAAAAAAACCACAAAGAAAAAGGAAAGAGCCGAAAAAATAAATAGGAGAAAGATCAAATTTGATCAAAACGATTCCAGCCATGATAGGACCAAATATTCTTGCCATATTGCTTGATGTCATATCCAATCCAATTGCACTTGGATATAGCCTTGGTTTAATTGTTTCACTTAAAAGAGATCTTCTTATAGGAAAATCAATGGACCAAGCTAATCCAGCAAAAAATGCCCCCACGCAAATTTGAGTGTAATTTAGATTCCCAGTCAGTGCACTAATTCCTAACAATAAGTAAATAAATGATGTAAAAAGTAATACAAAAGAAAGAATCTTTTTTTTGTTATATTGATCAGCAAAAACACCAGCTATAGCACCAAAAAAAAGCATCGGTGACATTCTAAAAAAAAATACTATTCCTACTTTAAACTCATCTCCAGTTAAATCATAAACGTAAATGCCCAATGCTATGGTTTCTATCCATCTCATTGTCATTCCCGTAGCTCCTACAAACCATAGTTTAGAAAATTCACGAGATTTTAATACTTCAATAATTGGGTTCAAATTATCTGTTTGCTAAATTTTAGAATACTAATTATTATAGATACATATTTTTACAAATGTTTAAAGCATTCATTTGAAAAATAATAATAATGGTAGTATACTTCAATTTATGAAATTAAATACATACACAAAATTCATGTCAATGATGATGACTTTCTCTAAGGGGGACGTCTAGATTTTGTTGTAAAGAATTAGTTTCATAGGTAATAAAAATTTAGAAGAACCCCGATAAGGGGTTTTTTCATTTAAGGAGAATTAATTATGAGTGAGGAATATAAATTTAATACACAAGCTTTACATGCTGGGCAAGAACCAGATCCGACGACGAATTCAAGGGCTGTTCCAATTTACCCTACAACTTCCTATGTGTTCAATGATACAGATCATGCTGCTAATCTTTTTGCATTGGCAGAATTTGGGAACATTTATTCAAGATTGATGAATCCCACAAATGATGTGTTGGAAAAAAGAATTGCTGCGTTAGATGGAGGTGTTACAGGATTAGCGTTTGCTTCTGGTCAAGCTGCTATAAATGCTGCATTATTAACAATTGTGCATTCAGGTCAGAACTTTATTTCTTCTACAAATTTATATGGTGGGACTTGGACATTATTTACTCAAACCTTTCCAAAATTCGGTATAGAAGTAAGATTTTTTGATCCATCTGAACCAGAAAAAATAAATGAGTTGGTTGATGAAAATACTAGATGTGTTTACTATGAATCTTTGGGTAATCCAAAAAACGATATTCCAGACTTTCAGAAATTAGCTGATATTAGTCATGAAAATGGACTCCCATTGCTTTGTGATAATACAGTTATGACACCTTATTTGCTTAGACCAATAGAGCATGGAACTGATATTGTCATTCATTCCACTACGAAATTTATAGGAGGCCATGGGGTTCACATAGGTGGAGTAATAGTGGATAGTGGTAATTTTAAATGGGCAGATAATCCAGAGAAATGGCCAGAATTTTGTGCTCCAACTGAATCTTATCATGGAGCAATTCTGGAAGAAGCATTAAGGCCATTAGGAAATATTGCTTATTTAATTCATATAAGAACGCATTGGCTTAGAGATACAGGTGCTTGTATGAGTCCATTTGCTGCTTGGGCAACTTTACAAGGTGTAGAGACTTTGCATTTAAGAATGCCTAGACACTGTGAAAACGCACAGAAAGTAGCAGAATTTCTAAATAAGCACAAGGATGTAGATTGGGTTAATTACCCTGGATTAAAAAGTCATCCTGACCACAAAAGAGGTGAAAAGTATCTACCAGATGGAGTAGGAGCTATTGTTGGTTTTGGAGTCAAAGGAGGGAAAGAGGCTGCTGTTAAGTTTATAAATAAAGTTAATCTTGCAAGTCACTTGGCAAATATAGGGGATGCTAAAACACTTGTGATTCATCCAGCTTCTACCACTCATTCTCAATTAACTGAGGAAGAACAAGAAAGAACTGGAGTTTCACCAGAATACATCAGATTATCAATTGGGATAGAAGATGTAGATGATATTATTAAAGATATAGATCAAGCTTTATCGTAATAATTAATATAAGCTATTCCTTTATAAATTTATAGAGGAATAGCAATACATATGAATTTGGGATAAATAAATGAAAGTTTTTACTAGTTCAGATGAAGATAGAACTTATCAATATTCACAATATCTCAAAAAATTCAAACTTCCACTTAAATTAAATTTAGAACGTGGTGGTTTTCTTGATGAGGTTAATGTTGCATATGAAACCTATGGGGAGTTAAATCCTCAAAAATCTAACTGCATTTTAATTTGTCATGCTATAACTGGCGATTCTCACGTTGCAAAGCATAATCCAGAAGATCTCCCTGGATGGTGGGATATCATGGTTGGCCCTGAAAAATATATAGATACTAATAAATATTTTGTAATTTGTTCTAATATTCTAGGTAGTTGCAGAGGTACTACTGGTCCGAATTCTATAAATAAACAAACAGGTAAATTTTACGGCCCAGATTTTCCATTAATTACAGTTGGAGATATGGTAAATGTTCAAAAAAATCTTATTGATCATTTAAAAATTGACAAATTATTAGGAGTAATAGGAGGATCACTTGGTGGATTCCAATGTATTGAGTGGGCTACAAAATACCCCGAGAAAATCTTAGGCTGTGTTCCAATCGCATCATCACCTAGGTTAACTACTCAAGGATTAGCATTTGATGTAGTGGCTAGAAATGCTATAACTAGTGATCCAAACTTTAATTATGGTAATTATTATAATCAAGAAAAAAAACCTGATATTGGATTGGCATTAGCACGTATGTTAGGCCATATAACTTATCTTTCTCCAGAATCTATGAATGAAAAATTTGAAATAGATAGAAATAATCCCAGAGAAATATCAACGAGTTTTGAAAAGAAATTTTCAATTGGAAGTTATTTAGCATATCAAGGAGAAAAATTTGTTGAAAGATTTGATGCGAATAGTTACATAACAATTTCTACTGCTCTGGATTTATTTGATTTAGGTTCAGATAAAAAAACTTTATCAAAGAACCTTCTAAAAACTAAATGTGATTGGATGATTATAAGTTTTTCTAGTGATTGGTTGTATCCATCTTTCCAATCATTAAATATTGTCGAATCATTGATTGATAATTCAAAAAACGTGTCATATTGCAATGTCGAATCTAAAGCAGGGCATGATGCATTTTTATTGCAGCAAGATGTAGCTGAATATGGTCAAATAACCCAGTCATTTTTTGACCTTCTTTCCAATGAAAAAAATACAATAATTACAAAAAACAAAGACTTAGATGACAAAATAAAAATAGGACTGGACAATCGAATAGATTTCCAATATATTTCTGAACTTATACCGGATAATGCAAAAATTTTAGACTTAGGGTGTGAAGAAGGTAATTTAATAGATAGATTGATTTCTAGAGGAATTTCTTCCTCATTAGGAGTTGAAATAGATCAAGCAAATGTAATCGAATGTATTAAGAAGGGCATAAAAGTTATTCATAGTGATTTGGATAGTCGTTTAGAAAAATTTGAAGATAAAAAGTTTGATGTAGCTATATTATCTCAAACTTTACAATCAATTAAAAATGTTGAGAGAATATTAAAAGAAATGACTAGAGTGTCAAAATTTGGCATAGTTTCATTCCCAAATTTTGCTCATCATCCCATGAGAGAAATGTTTTACAATGAAGGAAGAGCTCCTAAGAGTTCTGGTTGGTATGGTTATAATTGGTATGATACACCGAATGTAAGATTTCCATCCATTGTAGATTTTACAGAATTTTGCAAGGAAAAAAATATTAAAATTATCAAGTCTTTATTTTTGAATTCTAAAACCTCAAAAATAATAGAAAACAATCCAAATTTGAATGCAGATAGCGCAATCTTTTTAATATCTTAAAAATTTAAAACATATTAAATAAATTTAGAAGATATTAAGCCTAAACATATCATAAAAGTGATTATGGAAATTATAGTTATTGCAACTCTAGGACCTACATCGATAATTTTTTTTATATCAACCGATAATCCAATTGCTATCATCGAAATAATAAATAGATATTTAGCTATACTTCTTATATCTTGTCCTAAACTTTGATCAATAATGTTTATACTTCTTAGTAAACATAAACACAAGAAACCTATTATAAACCATGGCAAAAATTTCAATATTTTTGTATGCAAACTATCATTTGACATGTGACTATTTTCAGATTTGAAAAAGAGTTTTAGTATAAGAATAAGAGGTGTTAATAAAATGACTCGTGTTAACTTAACTAAAGTTGCAACATTCACCGCTTGAGGTCCGATAGTAGATGCTGCAGCAACAACTTGAGCAACTGCGTAAACAGAAAGTCCAGCAACAATGCCATATTCAAATTCTTCAATTCCAAAGATTGGAACTAACAAAGGTAAAAGGATAATTTGACTTGCTCCCAAAATAGCACTTATACCTATCGCTGCTGCTATTTGAGACGAATTGGCATTAATTATGGGAGCAACTATAGCTACAGCTGAATTACCACAAATTGAATTTCCCACACCAACCAAAGTTGCTAATTTTTTTTCTAATTTAAATATTTTATGACCTACCAAATATGAAATAAACATAGAACCAGATATACCTAAAATTATTATCAACAATATTTTCAAACCATTGTCTATAAGATCGGGTAAAAAAATGCTTGCTCCCATTAACATGACAGAAAATTCTAAAACATGTTTCCCTGCAAATTTTCCACCTTTGTTCAATGATTCAAATTTGGGTATGAATTTAATATTATTGATAATCATTCCCAAAAGTAATCCAACTAACAAAGAATCAATATATGTTACATTAAGTATTTTGATCAATTGAAGTATTATTATTGAACTTATACTAAAAAATATGATTACTGGGAAATATTTTTTTATAAGATTTAATGCTGAATAGCTCAATGCCTTCTCCTTTTTCATGATCATTTTAAACATTATAAAAAAAATACCAAAATGAATTCACTGTAGTTTATTTGCTTTTAGTTTATCAACGTGTAATGATTTAGCATAAATCAATAGGAGGTTTTTTTATGTCCAAAACTATAACGGGATTAAGTCTTATTATAGGTGTGCTGGTTATCATAATAGCTAGTTTTATGATCCCTGGCAACAGTGCGGGTATAACTGGAGGAGACGCAATTAGTTTTTCTGCAATGAGTGAAAATGCTGGTTTTGAAAAAGGTACAACTCAAACATTTATCATAATTTTAGGATTCGGATGTTTGATTTTTCTAAATGGATTTTTGGGAATTTATCGAGGAATTGGAGATAGAGAGACAGAATTTAAAAGTCTAGCTATGGCTTTGACAGTTATAGCAATCGCTTTGTTTATGGGAGCTTTAGCGCTTGGAAATGCTTTTGCTTCTTCTGCTGAAACAAATATAATGGCAAGTCAAGGTGCCCAAATGGCAGCACAAGCAGCAGCTGGAGGCGACCCAACAGCTATTGCACAAGCTAATGCAGCAGCAACTACCGCAGTTATTTCAGTTTCAGCATCAGCAAGTATATATGGTGCATATTGGGGTGTTTATGCAATGGCAGGTTATGTTTTCTTATTGGCTACTATTTTCACTGGATGGATAATAGTTAAATCTGGAGATCATTATCTAAATAGTATGTTAAATATGATTGTTGGTTATGGATTAATGATTGCAGGTATAGTTTTCTTAATTCTAAATTTAATTTGGCCAGTTAATGAAACAGTTGGTTATCAGATTTTTGGTATATCTCAACTAATCTGGGGAATATTGATAATAATACTTGGCACAGGAATACTAACATCCAAAGTTAAATAAATTTTATTCAGTTCGGTTAACTATTTGCATAGCTTGGTGATGATTTAATCCATCGTCTCTGAGCTTTGCATATAGAACTTCATCAATGTTTTCTCTGTTCAAAAAACCTCTTATATCGTATCTTTCTTTTATTTCTAAAGGTAGCTTTCCTTCATCTATCATAAGAGAAAGAGGATAATCTTTCTCTTTCATTGGGAAATTTATCACCCTGTTTAACCTGGCTGATTCATAGATACCCATCATAATTTCTACAGTTTCTGCAGCAATATCTCCTGCACCTCTGTGTTTTTTACCTCCTTCAATCCATTTAATTAACTCTTTAGTTTGTTCAGCATTCATATTCCCACCAATTGCTTTGTCACCTTCCTTCAAATCTAAATCTATATTTTCCCATCCTTTTGACTCTTTATTAAAAATTTTCAAATCAGTTTCAGTAACTTTTAAAAAACCATTTGTTCCATATATTTCAAATTTACCTGCATCGCATTCATTATCCATAAGATCTGATTGAATAAAAAATTGAATGTCTTTTTCAAAATGAATAAGTCCTATACATGAGTCCTCAATAGGAGTATCTCTTTCAAATTTATTTGTATATCTTTCTACTGCACCTACTACCCATTTTGCTTTAGGATCTCCCAAGATATATCTTGCTCCATCTATAGAATGTGTACCCCAGTTTAATAAACCGTCTTTAACCCTTAATTCTGCTCTTAAAGGATCACCTATAGCACCGGATTCTATCACTTCTTTTGCTTTGATCCACCCAGGGGTAAAGCGACGTTGGTGTGAGACCACAAGTTTCACATTATTTTTTTCACAAGCGTCTACCATAGATTTAGCTTTGGAAGTTCCTATTGCCATAGGTTTTTCACAAATGATCCCTTTCACATAGGGAGAGTTTGCTGCTTGAATTGTGATTTTATCGTGTAGAAGATGCCAAACACAAACAGATATAATTTCTGGTTTTGCAATAG
>Ga0257111_1000198_pt1 | contig 24089 bp, 21 predicted proteins | sample LP_taG_6_FD_191567 | JGI IMG/M metagenome (GOLD analysis project Ga0257111, IMG submission 191567) | Marine microbial communities from Northeast Subartic Pacific Ocean, Canada - LP_J_2015_P26_500m | ecosystem: Environmental > Aquatic > Marine > Oceanic | place: Canada: Northeast Subartic Pacific...
CAGTACTGGCTGTTATAAGGCGTAAAAAAATTAGATAACCTATTATTAAAGAAGGAGAGCATGATGCCAAGACAATTGATTGTTAAAACCCTGTTTTTATTAATTCTTTGTATTCAGCCTACGACACTGTTTTCACACTCATTGGATGAAGTTATATCTGGTCATCATCGGTCTGAAGAAAACAAATCAAGAGATATTGATAGACACCCTAAAGAAACACTAGAGTTTTTTGGTATTAAGGAAGAGATGACGGTAGTCGAGGTTTGGCCATCAGCTGGATGGTACACAGAAATTATAGCCCCTTATCTTAATGATTCAGGTCAGTATATTTCAGCGTCTTTTGATTTAAATTCTGACCGAGATTATTTTAAAAGAATGGCCCAACTTTTTTTAAGCAAGCTTAATGAGCATTCAGAATTATATGACAATGTAGCCCATGGAATTTTTGAGCTACCAGATCGAATTAAAATAACCGAACCTGGAACAGTTGATATGGTGCTAACTTTTCGAAATATCCACAACTGGATGGCAAACGGTCAGGAGAAGATTGCTATGCAGGCATTTTTTGAAGTGCTGAAACCTGGTGGCAAATTGGGGGTTGTTGAGCACAGAGGAAATTCAGCCATTGCCCAAGACCCTAAGGCAACATCAGGTTATGTTAATGAAGCATTTATGATTGAGCTTGCTGAATCAGTCGGCTTTGTCTGGGAGGCTTCATCAGAAATTAATGCCAATCCTAAGGATTCTAAAGAACATAGAGAAGGGGTTTGGACATTGCCACCAACCTATGAAAGTCTGAATGATGATGAGAAAATTGTGTTTCGTAATATCGGAGAAAGCGACCGCTTTACTTTGAGATTTAGCAAACCTTATTAACTTATGAGAGCATTACCAACAATAGTATTTTCTATTGCCTTGTTCTTTATCAGTAATGCTTTTGCTGAGAAAGAGGCCACAGTGATTGTTATCTCTATGGATGGAATGCGACACGATATATCAAGGAGTGATGATTTAGATGCATTTAAGCGTATTGCAACAATGGGCCTGAAAGCAGATTATCTTATTCCTGTGTATCAATCCACGACTTATCCTGCCCATGTTTCTATGGCAACCGGTGTCTATCCCGATCGTCATGGAATTCTTCACAATTCTTTTATAGATACCCAACAGGGCCGATTCAGTTACGATGCCGATGCCAATTGGATTGAAGTGCCGCCCATATGGGTGCTGGCCGAGCAACAAGGTATCAAGTCTGCGATTTTTTTCTGGGTGGGCTCTGAAACCGATTGGCATGGTGTCGGAGCTTCTTATCGAAAAGCCCCCTTTGATCCCAATATCAAAGAAGAACAAAAAATCGAGCAGATCCTTAAATGGGTTGATATGGACAATGCCAATAGACCCAGATTGATCATGAGTTATTGGGATGGGACCGATGACTTGGGGCACCTTGACGGTCCAGAAAGCCCAAGAGTTTCTGAGCAGCTACGGCGACAGAATAAACATTTGCAGAATTTAATCACTGCCATTGATGTCAGGGAGGCATGGGGACATCTTACACTCATTGTGGTCAGCGATCATGGGATGACTGAAGTGAACAACTACATCAATTTAGAACAGTTATTGAGAATTTCAGGAATCAAAGCAGAAATTTCAGCAGGGCCTGCTGTAGCACATATTTTTTTGCAGGCAGATGACATCGAGCAAGCTAAAGATTTTTTAAGCAAACAGGAACATCTTGTGGTGTACACAAAGAAAGATCTTCCAGATGCATTTCATCTTAATCACCCATCAAGAACTGGTGATATTGTCGTGACCACAGCTGCACCCAATATGTTTTCAAGTTATGGTCAACCGAAAGGCATGCATGGTTATCGACCAGAAACACCAGACATGAGGGGTATTTTTTATGCCATCGGTGCAGCGATTGAGCATAAAGAGTTAGGACCAGTTCACCAAATAGATTTAGCTCCTACCATCGCAGACATATTAGGGATTACGGATACTGATCATATGCAAGGTAAAATTATCTCTTTAAAAGACAGAGATTAAACACTAACTCATAACCCAGCCATAGACATTATTACTTGGTTTACCACCTTCAGCTAAATAGACTTCTTTTAATTGACTCATTCGATCTGTAATAATTTGTTGTCTTCTGTCTTCAACATTTACACCATAGAGCTTAGCTGCATTCAGTCCCAGAATTTTTGATTTATCCTCATCAGAGATTGGCGCATAACCGAATTTTTCTTGCATATCTTCAGGAATTTGAAATCTCCTCAGTGCTTCAATTTGCCATTGTGGTGACCCCCACCATATTGAATCTGTACCAAAGAGAAGATGGTCTACTCCAAATGCTTTAATGATTTGACCTAAGAGGTGAGCACATATTTTTGGATGAGTAATAACGGTGTGCCCAAAGGTTGTGCCCAATTCCATATACACGTTGGTCATTTTTGGGTTTGCTAATCGATCGTTGCATAGATCAGTGGTGTAGGGTAAATAAGCATTCTCATCTAGGTAGACATCTTCGGGTGGTAAATCCATGTTTTGATCTTTAAAGCCCGAGTGATAGACCACAAAATTTAGATCGGGATGATCTAAGGAAGCTTTTTTAATATCTCTGGGATGAGTATAATCTGTTTCCCCTGGTCTCGGTTGTCTGAAGGGTAAACCTTTGTGAGCACAGACTGTGGTTTTCCCCCAAGCTTTTATTTTTTCATAGAATGGATAAATCAGTTCTTCATCATCCATCCACCATTGATACTCACCGTCTTTGGCAAAGACACCGGTGTAAAATTTCCAAGCATCTATGTTGAGTTCTAATGCTTGTCGTTCAGCTTCTTCTAAAAAGTTAGGTATGTAGGGAGCTATCGGACCATGACAAATCATGCGTTCTGAACCTGACATAGCATTGACAGTGTTTCTTGCATCAACCATTTCGTCAACATTAATCACATCCAGTAATTTTGATGCAATGCCACTTAAACAAGCAACTGATACGTCACTGTCCAAAAACACTTCTTTGACATAATTATTAAATCTGAGGTCATCTTTTTGAGGTCGCTGACCTTTTAATTCTTCATTAAATGGCCAAGCCATGACTCTAAAACCTAAAGGCTCTGTTTTTCCTGTTGCAACATGGTGAGTTTGAACATCAAAAATAAACTCGTTTTTTGGCCACAATTCTTCAATCATCGATTGATCAACCATTTCTTCTGCTTGAACATTGAAATATTTCCCAAAAATTTGGTTCATAGCGACAAAAGCAATTGCCATTCCATTGGCAGTTTTTAATAATTCTCGTCTTGAGAGCCCAACTTTTTTACCGTGTTTCTCAGCGAGAGACTGAATAAGATCCTCAACTTGTTTCTGTTGTTTAGTTTGTGGTCTAGGAAGATATTCCTCATTAGAGATTACCTGGGTAGGAATAGGTGATCTTTTATCCTCTTCATCATCTTTATGAAATTTTTTAATCCACATAATTACTTCTTAGGTTTTGTTGCTCCTTGAATAGCCACCCTATGCATTAGCCTGTGCTGTTGACCAAAATCAAATATACCTTTATGTGCTGTGCAACGATTATCCCAAAAAGCAACCGAATCATTCTCCCACTTAAACCGGCAATACAATTCAGGCTTTTTAATATGATTCACCAGAAATTCTTTTATAACTTTATTTTCCTCATCATTCAATTCGTTAAAATGAGAGACCATTAATTCACTATAAAAAAGACATTTTTTCCCTGTCTCAGGGTGCTTGCAGACCAAGGGATGGACTGAAGGTGGAGTGGCTTTCCTTGCCATTTCATAACCTTGTGCACCATAGTTATCTAAGACATTGGCTAGGTTCTTATAAAAGTTATCATGCACTGCTGTTAGGTTTGAGCAGAGTTTTTGCATAGGTTTAGAGAGTAGATCATAGGCTTTGTATAAATTGACCCAAGCTGTATCACCGCCGGTCGCTGGAACCTTTAGAGCATGGAGTACCGCTCCCTTTAAGGGTTTTTTCATAAAAGAAGCATCAATGTGCCAGTCAACATCAGAGACGATACCTTTGTATAGGTCTGGGTATTCTTGAACATAAACATTAGGAAAACCATCCAATGTGGGCATGTACCCTGGTCCTTGGAGTTCTCCAAAATTTTTTGTAAAGTTGACATGTTGTTCAGGAGTTAGAGGCTGATCTCTAAAGAATAAAACTTGGTGTTCTAACCATGCTTGATTGATTTCAATGAGTGCTGATTTAGATAGCTTAGATGTGATATCCAGACCTACAACTTCAGCACCAAGTGCGGCTGTCATTTCTCTTATTTCAAATGATTTATATGTCTTCCCCATAAGCAACTATTAAGACTAACGCTAAAGGTAATTTATGACAAACATTAGCTCGTTGTTTGCGATTTAGTTTGTATAGGCTTAATCAAGAAAACGTTAATAATGGCAAAAAGCGTTACCAATGAGACAAGAGTAAAGGGGACAAAATAACTTCCAGTACTGATTTTAAGTTCACTTAATAGCTTGGTTCCAAGAGCAGCACCCATGCCATCAACTAAGGAAATTAATCCTAAGATTCTCCCCAAGTAAGCCTTTCCAAATATTTCTAATGCAACCAATTGAATCATGCTGAAGCTCCCACCAAAACCTAGACCAAATAGGATCGTGAATATAGTTAACTGAGCGCGGTTTTGGGTAAAGCTTAACTGACCATTATTAATTTCAAAAAGGAGTAAAGAGCCTATAAAGAGAATACAAGAGGTGATCAGAAAGACGCGTTGTTTAGGTATTTTGTCGCTCAATGCACCAAAAGCAAATTTCCCAAAAAAACTAAACCAAAATAGTGTTGAAAACAAGATCACAGCTTGTTGAGCCGTATAACCAGCTTCTTGTTCAAAGAAAATAGTGATTTGACTATTTAAACCCTGAATAGAAAACCATAAACAAGCGGATCCAATTCCAAGGCACCACAAGGTTCGAGATTTAAGAGCCTCAATGAAGCTGACTCCTGATGATGTTTCATTTTCAATCTTAGGCTCATGGTCAAGCCCATCTGGGTGCAGCCCCATTGACTGAGGGTTTGGTCGAATAAATGTGTAAGCAGGGATGACCGCAAAAATCCAAAAAAGAATTGCCAATATTCCGTATCCCCAACGCCAACCCCAATCTGATGCATTGACGATAGGTGAGATCAGCAGAGGCAGAGTGGCTCCCCCTAGACTCGAACCTGCAACCAACATACCGACAACTTTGCCTCGATGCTCATTAAACCAATTAGACACGATGATCACATTCGGCCCTAACCCTGAACAAACCAGACCTATGGCCATTAAAAAATGCAACCTGTAGAGTGTGTCAATGGATGTTGCAAATGGGTAGAAACTGTAGGTTAATCCCATGATTATAACACCCACTTTTAACACTTTAACGGCACCATATTTATCAATTAATATTCCAGAGATTGGAGAGAAGATAGCCGCAAATAAAAGGGTTCTAGCAACAGTCAGACTAATTTCTGCCTCATTGACAGAAAATTCCTCCATTAGCCTTGGGAACAGAGTTTGAGGAACAAAAAGCGTCATTGAATTGACAAAGAAATAAATCAAGCAACAACCCATAGCAACATACCATCCGTGAAAAAGATTTTTTAATTTCGATGTCATGCCAAGTAATTCACGCTTAAAAATCCATTGATAGGCTAGACTGTTATAATAACGTTATGAGCAAACAATCCATAGCAATTATCAATGCTAATGTGGTCAATGAAGGGTCTATTAATCAACGAGATGTTTTGATTGAGAAGGGTCGAATCAAGCAAATCAATAAGCAAATAAAAATAGATTCAAAAACCGAAGTCATTGACGCCAAAGGGCAATACTTATTGCCAGGCTTAATTGATGACCAAGTGCATTTTCGTGAACCAGGCTTAACTCATAAGGGTGGTATTCTTTCAGAATCAGCAGCAGCAGTCGCTGGTGGAGTGACCTCTTTCATGGACATGCCTAATGTTAATCCACCGACAGTTACCAGAGATCTTTTATCACAAAAATATAAATTAGCAGCAGGTAAGGCTCATGCAAACTATGCGTTTTATTTAGGAGCTACTAACGACAATATAGAGGAGATCAAGAGTTTAAAAAAAGGAGAAGCTTGTGGAGTAAAGGTTTTTATGGGGGCTTCAACTGGCAATATGTTAGTGGATAATGATAATACTCTCGAAAGAATTTTTTCTAATTCGCCAGTTTTGATCGCTACCCATTGTGAGGATACTCCTTTGATTAATAAGAATTTGGAGCTTATGCGTGAACAATATCAAGGTTTACCTATTCCTGTATCAGAACATCCAAATATCAGATCCGTGGAAGCTTGCTATAACTCTTCATCAAAAGCCGTCTCGCTTGCAAAAAAATTTGGTTCTAAACTTCATGTTCTCCATTTAACAACTGCAAAAGAACTTTCATTATTTGAAAACAAAGATCATAGAGAAAAAAATATCACTGCTGAGGTTTGTGTACACCATCTGTATTTCAACGACTCAGACTATGATGAGTTTCAACAACTGATTGTATGTAACCCAGCTATCAAAACACAAAGCGATCAAATTGCTTTAATGGAGGCCCTCAACAACAGGGGCCTTGATATTATCGCAACTGACCACGCACCCCATACTTTGGAAGAGAAGGAGAAATCTTATCCTGATTGTCCATCAGGATTACCTTTAGTCCAGCATTCATTACTGATACTGCTGGAGTTTTTCCATCAAGGACAATTAACTCTAGAAACTATTGCAGCTAAAACCAGTCACAATGTTGCTGAGATTTATGGCATCAAAGATCGCGGGTTTATTAGAGAAGATTATTGGGCTGATCTTGTTTTGGTTAATCTAGATAGTAAAACCAATGTTAGCCAAGAAAATATTCTCTACGAATGCGCATGGAGTCCCTTTGAAGACAAAACTTTTAACTCTATGATTAATAAGACATTTATTAATGGGCAATTAGTTTATGACGCAGGCAATATTCTTACAAAACCCGCGGGAATACGTATTGATTTTGAATAAAAATATTTTCTCAGAATAGGATATAAAATATCGTTTTTTTTCCAATCAGGATATGTTAATTTTCACTTCTAACCTTTTAGGTTGTGAGATAAAAAGAAACTGAAAACTTTTGTAGTTAAATTTTCGAAAACATATAGCGTTAAATAATAAGCGTCAGACACCACTTTCATCATGCAACCCACTAACACTAAAGATCCTCAATATTATCATAAGGTAGTAGATTGCCAATGGGGTTGCCCAGCACATACTGATGTGCCCGGCTATATTAGACACATTGCACAAGGCGAATATACTCAGGCTTATTTATTAAATAGAGAATCAAATGTTTTCCCGGGTATCCTTGGTCGTGTTTGTGACCGTCCGTGTGAGCCAGTGTGCAGAAGAGTAAGAGTTGAAGAGGAGCCGGTTGCTATCTGTAGACTCAAAAGAGTAGCGGGTGATCTGAAAGGTGATTTTAAAGAATATTTACCGCCCATACCTAAACAAAAAAATGGAAAGAAGATTGCCTGCATAGGTGCAGGTTGTGCTTCCCTGACTCTGGCTAATGATCTTTTACCTTTGGGTTATGAAATCGATATGTTTGAATCTTTACCTAAAATGGGTGGACTGATCAGAAGCAATATTCCCAAATTTAGATTGCCCCCTGAAGTTATAGATGAAGAATTTGATGTGATAGTTGATCAGGGAGTAAATCTGTATTTGAATCATCCCATTGAGAGCATGAAAAATTTGTTGGAACAAGATTATGATGCCGTCTTTGTAGGCACTGGCGCTCCTAAGGGTCGAGAGCTTGATCTACCGGGAAGATATGAGACAGATCAAGTATTTGTAGGTATTGCGTGGTTAGAATCTGTGGCATTTGAACACATTGATTCTGTGGGGGAACGCGTCTTAATTATTGGCGGCGGCAATACAGCAATGGATTGTTGTCGATCGTCACTTCGACTTGGTGGAAAAGACGTTAAAGTCTTGTATAGAGGCAGTAGAGATCGAATGAAATCATCAGATTGGGAATTAGAGCCCGCACTAGAAGAAGAGGTCGAATTAGTTTTGAATCACTCGCCTGAAGAATACATAGTAGAAAATGGCACATTGGTTGGAATGAAATTTGGTGTTCTCGAATGGGAACAGGGTGAGAATGGTAGATTGAAATCAACCAAAGTAGGTGAAGTGGTTATTCCATGTGACACTGTGATCTTAGCGATAGGCCAAGAAAATTCTTTCCCATGGGTTGAACGTGATATAGGTCTGGATTTTGATGAGTGGGAAGTACCTGTTGTTGATCCTACTACCTATGAATCAACCATCTCTGGAGTATTTTTTGGTGGCGATTCAGCCTTTGGTCCAAAAAATATTATAGAGGCAGTTGAACATGGGCATCAAGCTGCTATTTCAATGCATAAGTATTGTCATAATGAATCTCTTACAGAAAGGCTCCCCTACGGAATGAATTTAGTGACCGCAAAAATGGGTCTACATGAGTGGACTTTTAGTAATGATTACGGTTATGAAAATCGATTAGAGGTACCAACTGTTCCTATGGAGAAAAGATTCAAAGATATCAATATAGAAGTTGAATTAGGTTTTGAGCCAGGGCAATTTAAAAAAGAAGTTGAGCGTTGTCTAAATTGTGATCTTCAGACAGACTTTGCCGCAGAACTTTGTATTGAATGCGATGCATGTATTGATGTATGCCCAGTTAATTGCCTGATGATCTCGGAAAATGCTGATGAAGCAGTACTTAGAGAACATATAAAAACCCCTGCAAATAATTTAGAGCAGGCGCTCTTTGTTTCTGAAACTTTACCTCAAACTGGAAGAGTTATGGTCAAAGATGAAGACGTTTGCATACATTGTGGGCTGTGTGCAGAACGCTGCCCAACTGCAGCATTTGATATGAAAAAGTTTACACTTGAGATCCCCTATGCAGTTGATGAAGGCCAATTATCCAAAAGGATTGAATCAAAAAAAGCGAGCTGATGGGTAAAACTAGCCATAATAATTTCACCGTGAAATTTGCTAATGTAAACGGCACTGGTTCCTCCAGTGCAAATGGCATGTTTATGAAAAGTATTTTTAGAATGGGCATCCCTGTTGTTGGTAAAAATTATTTCCCATCTAATATTCAAGGTTTGCCTACCTGGTATGAAGTTAGGGTTAGTGATAAAGGCTATCTAGCACCTTCGGGCAGTGTCGAAATTATGGTCGCCATGAATGCTCAAACTTATACAGAAGATCTAGCAGCAGTGGCACCAGGTGGTTATCTTATTTATGATTCTTCCTGGCCAAGAGAAGAGTTAATGGCTAGAAATGACGTTACTGTTCTTGGTGTACCGCTTGCAACGATGTGTAATGAGAAATTTGACACAGCTCGTGCTAGGACTTTGATGAAAAATACTGCTTATGTTGGAGTTCTGGCTGCACTCTTAGAGATGGATGTTAGCGTGATTGAGCAATTACTATTAGATACATTTAGCTCAAAAACCCATCTCGTTGATGCCAATAAGACGGCCCTTGATCTGGGTTTTAATTATGCAAAAGATCATTTCAAATGTCCTCTACCTTTTAAAACTAAGGCGTCTAAAAAGACCAATGGCTACATTATGATCGATGGAAATGCTACCGCTGCACTAGGTTGTGTTTATGCTGGAGCAACTGTGGGCTCTTGGTATCCAATCACTCCGTCAACATCTTTAATGGATGCTTTTACACAATACTGTTCTTTTTTTAGGAAAGATGAGGCAACCGAAAAAAATAATTACTCCATTATTCAAGCTGAAGATGAACTAGCAGCCGTTGGTATGGCACTGGGGGCAGGATGGAATGGCGCTAGATCATTCACTCCAACTAGTGGACCAGGTATTTCCTTGATGAGTGAATTTATAGGGTATGGTTACTACACTGAAATACCTACAGTCATTTTTGATGTTCAACGAACAGGTCCTTCTACGGGTATGCCTACCAGAACTCAGCAAGGTGATATCACTATGTGTGCTTATGCTTCTCATGGCGATACAAAACATGTGTGCCTATATCCTGCTAATCCAGAAGAAGCATTTTATCTTTCAGTTGAAGCATTTGACCTTGCAGAACAATTGCAAACACCTGTTTTTGTATTGAGTGATCTTGATATTGGTATGAATGACTGGATGATTAAAGATTTAAAATGGGATGATAAGTTTAAACCCAATCGAGGCAAGGTATTATCTTCTGAAGAGCTAGAAAATATGGATAGTTTTTATCGTTATCTTGATGTAGATGGTGATGGAATTCCCTACAGAACGATACCTGGATCTCATCCTAAGGGATCTTATTTTACTAGGGGTTCCGGACATAATAAATTTGGCGGATACACAGAAGATGCATCAGAATATCAAGATGTTGTTGATCGCTTACTGCTTAAATGGGAAACAGCTAAAACTCTCGTGCCAAAACCTGCAGTGGACTTCTCAAAAAATAATGAAGTTGGAATTATTAGTATTGGTAGTTGTGATGATGCTATCCGTGAAGCAAGAGATATTTTGGAACAACAAGACCAGAATTTAAATTACTTAAGAGTTAAAGCATTTCCGTTTACAAAAGAAGTTCAAAAATTTCTCGATGCTCATAAGATGATTTTTGTTATTGAGCAGAATCGTGACGGTCAGTTATCAAAATTATTGATCTCAGAGACTGAAGTTGACCCTAAGAAAATAAAATCTATTCGACTCTATAATGGAATACCGATATTCCCCAAGGATGTTGTGGACAAGATACAATTAGAAATAAATGCAGGACAAGCAGCATGAGCTACATAAAGAAACCAAAGATCATAAGAGACAACGATCCTAGGAACAAGCTTGGCATGACCTTTGATGATTATGAGGGGGTAATGTCAACTCTTTGTGCTGGCTGTGGACATGATTCTATTACTGGGGCAATTATTCAAACAGTTTTTGATTTAAATATAGAGCCTTATAGGATGATTAAATTCAGTGGGATTGGTTGCTCATCAAAAACCCCAGCTTATTTTGCGAGCCAGTCACACGGATTTAATTCTGTGCATGGTCGAATGCCTTCTGTTGCCACTGGAGCAAATGCTGCCAATAGTGAATTACTGTGCATAGGCATCTCAGGCGATGGTGATACTTTGTCTATTGGCATGGGGCAATTTTCACATGCCATCAGAAGAAATCTTAATATGCTCTTTATTATTGAAAACAATGGTGTTTATGGTTTAACTAAAGGGCAATTCTCTGCCTCAGCAGATCTAGGGTCAACAGCAAAAAAAGGCGCACCTAATTTACAAACCCCTATTGATCCATGTACGGTTGCTATTTCACTTGGCGCTTCTTTTGTTGCTAGAAGTTTTTCTGGTGATAAAGATCAATTGGTTCCCTTACTTAAAGCGGGGCTTATGCATCGAGGTTTTGCCATGATTGATGTGATCTCACCATGTGTAACGTTTAACGATCATGAGGGTTCTACAAAGAGTTACATGAGCACAAGAGAAACAAAACGTGAAGCCATTTACGCGGATTATATAGCACCCTTTAGTGAAATAGAGGTTCAGTATGATGAAGGCACAAGTGTGGAGGTTGATCTCCATGAAGGTGGCAAAGTTGTTCTGCATAAAGCTGACGATAACTTTAGTCCTCTGGACAGAGGTCAATCTATCAAGGCTATTAATGATGCGTCTGACAAGGGAGAACTGTTAACTGGGCTCCTATATATTAATGAATCACAACCAGATTTTACAGAAACAGAGAACACTGTTACCAAACCACTTAACCAAATCGCTTTTGAAGATTTATGTCCAGGTTCGAAAGCGTTGCACAAATTACTTGATGGATACAAGTAAACTTCTTTGATGCTTGTCTGTTGCGTCAATAAAAAAACATTTATTCTTATGTCTCTCATTCTTGTCTTTTTGACAAGCATTACTGCTTATGCAAAAAATATTCTACCCATAGAGATTGAATCTTTAGCCTCTAAGCATGGTATTCCTTTAGATAACCTAAGCATTATCGTTCAGCCAGTTGATTCAGAGATTCAGCTGATTAGTCTCAACTCAAATGTATATCGAAGTCCAGCTTCGGTTACAAAATTATTCACCGCATACGTGGCTATAGATTATCTAGGCCCTGATTTTACTTGGACCACAAAAGTTTTCAGCTCAGATGCTATCAATGACGGGGTTGTTGATTCACTAATTTTTCAAGGTGGCGGCGATCCTTATATAACTATAGAGCGTCTAAAACTGATGGTGTCAGAATTAAGAAACTTAGGGATTCATACCATTAAAAATGGGTTGATTGTTGAACAGGAATTTTTCCAGCAACCTCAAATTTCCACAGCAGTTTTCGATGATGATCCGCTGCGGCCATACAATGTTATGCACACTTCTTTTTTGGTTAATTCCAACAAGATTGACTTTATCGTTAACAAAAAATCTAGCAACACCATCCAAATAGAACCTGTTTTTTTACCCGAAGGATTGTCTTTCCTTGATCGATTAGAAATAGGAGCTGGGTCATGTGGTAATTTTAGAGATGATGTTAATTTTACCGAGATCATTCAAGAAAAATACCCGCCTCATACTGTTATCGTATTGACTGGTATGTACCCTGGGAATTGTGATTCATTTGAGCACGATATTTCATTGACAGATGCTAATCATTATTTTTTCGGTGCTTTTAAAAGGTTGTGGCTAGAATCGGGTGGTAACTTCACAGGGTATATCCAGGAAGGAAATGCTAAGTTGTTTGATCACCCATTAGTGTCCTTTGATTCAGCAACTCTTGCAGAAATTGTGACGGAAAGCATTAAGGAAAGTGATAATTTGATCTCTCGACATATATTCCTGAGTTTTAACCAATCTTTGGGGAAGAAAAATTATAAAACCTCAAGAAAGATTATGAAGAAGGTATTGAGAAATAATGGTATCAAAATTACAAACAGTACTTTTATTGAAAATGGTTCTGGGCTTTCTAGAAAAACAAAAATAAGGCCAGAGACTATTCTAGATTTACTTCAAGCAATGAAGCAACATTCGTCATCTGACATCTTACTCAATTCATTACCTGTCTCTGGTGTTGATGGATCGCTAGAGGATAAATATCAAACCGATTTATTAAAGAAGAGACTAAAGCTCAAAACAGGAACGTTAGATGGGGTTAGTGGTCTGGCAGGCTTCATCACCGGTTTGTCCGGGAAAGATTATATATTTGTTTTTATTCACAATGATATTCCTGATTATTCTTATCGTATCTCACCTTTTCGAGAGGCTTTACTTAATTGGGTAGTTGACGATATCAACTAGGGGATTTTTCAGTCGATATTCTAAGACGCCAAAGAATAAGTAAGATCATCATAACTGAGTCAAGAACGGCTTCATAACTAACAACTTTTTCTTGCCAGTAGAAGTGCCAAACACCTAGTATGGCAGCTGTATAAACTAAGCCACTGATTGTTGATCGGTTTTTATTAAACCACTCTTGGAATGAATTAAAGGAAGCTAATCCAACCGCCAATAGACATAAAAAACCTGCCCAACCAACAATCAGATATGGAGTTTCTATAATATCGATCACAATCACACCAAGATCACCTGCTTGATCTATAATCGCATAACAAAGAAAGTGATTTAAAACATAGAAGAAAGCAACCAGACCAATTGGTTTTGGTAATTTTCTAAGCACTTCTTGTTTCGAATAGTGATACAAGGGTGTTAGTGCCAATGTTAAGATCAGAAATCTAATGCCCCATATTCCTGTGTCATGGGTTATTGCCTCTACAGGATTAGCACCCAACCCCCCAAAAAACCCAAAAGCTTTAAGATTAAGCAGAACATAGGGTAAAAAGCTCACTAATAGAATGATTCTCACTATGGCTTTCATGGTTATTTAATTTGTAATATAGCTTAGAAATTACGCCTAAGACTGATGCCACTATAAAGATGTGCAACGTCTTCCGCATAACCATTAAACATAAGAGTGGGTTGCTTGGTTCCAAAGAATCCAGCACCTATCCTTCTTTCTCTAGCTTGGCTCCATCTTGGGTGATCAACTTCTGGGTTTACATTAGCTAAAAATCCATATTCATTTGGAGCTGAAATATTCCAACTGGTTAAAGGTTTTTTTGATTGAAAATGTATTTTATTAATAGATTTAATACTTTTGAATCCGTATTTCCACGGAACAACTAAACGCATCGGCGCACCATTTTGATTCAATAATTCCTTACCATATAAGCCCACAGCAATAATGGTCAAAGGGTGCATGGCTTCTTGCATTGTTAATCCTTCAATGTAGGGCCAGTCTAGAGTAGGCCTTCTTTGACCTGGCATTTGCTTAGGTCTATACACAGTCTCAAAAGCAACATACTTAGCATTTAATTTTGGTTGTAATTTTTTAATAATGCTGGCTAGTGGAATACCTACCCAAGGGATTACCATCGACCAGGCCTCAACACATCTTAATCTATATATTCTTTCTTCCAGGGCATTTATGTCTATTAGATCATCAAGATCGAAAACACCTGTTTTATTGGCTTCACCGCTAACCTTGACTGACCATGGCTTTGGTTCAAATTGACTGCCATAATTATAAGGATCACTTTTTTGCATTCCAAACTCATAAAAATTGTTATACGTGGTTATATCTTCATAACTATTGATTGGCTCAGTAGTGGAATAGCCAGTATTGGGAGAAAAATTCAATTGATTTTCATTCGCACTAATACTGTCATTTGCAAATAAATTGATTGCGAGTCCTGTCGATAATGTGCCAATTGTTTGCAGAACAGAGCGACGATTTAGGTAGACAGATTCTGGCGTAATTTCTGATGATTTAATGACTTGCTTAGATTTTCTTATTGACGACATCAAGATCCTTTATAAAAGTTATAGGGCGTATTTTAACGGATTCCTTGATAGACGCCAACCTGGTCAAATGAGACAATGATTTTTCTCCATCAGGGTTAAATATGAAATATAAATCATCCTTACTAATTTTCTTAGTCCTTATAACAGCTTGTGATTCCGGCAAGCAGGACAATGCCTTATCAATGACGGTTGGTGGGACTGGGATACCTAATACTGTTGGAGAGCAACATTTCATAGACTTTCAGCAGGCTGTAACACAAAACTTACCTGAGATGAAAACTAAAATGCTGATTTACGGTCAACTAGGCTCTGAGGAGAATCTGGTTTCAGGACTTAGAAGAAATCGGGTTCAATTTGCTAATCTCTCAGCAATCATTGTTTCAACATTAGTTGAAGAAGCCGCATTATTATATGCACCTTATTTATTCGACAGCGCTGAAGAGGCAGACTTTATTTATGATAATTATTTAACCTCTATGTTCACTGATTTATTAGCTGAGAAAGGTTTACAGTTTGTTGCTTGGAGTGAAATCGGGTTTCATAATGTGTATGCAAAACAGCCAATTTTGAGCCCTGAAGATGCAAAAGGAAAACGCTACCGGGTCTCTGCAAGTTTAAGTTCACGCTATTTTGCAAAAGCCATTGGCGCGGACCTAATACCAATGGGTTACGGTGAGATTGTACAATCATTGCAAACTGATTTAATCGAGGCAGGCGATAATTCAGTGGCTCTTTATGTGAAAAGTGGAAAAGAACAAGAGGCACCACATTACACCCTTACCAAGCATTCACTTGGAATGTCTATTATGGTTGCGAGAAAGGTATGGTGGGATGAGCTTAGTGAAGAACAACGAGCGATAATTAAAAAGGCTTGGCCACAAGCGAGCGAGTCAAGACGATCATTGAGAGCCGAAGCAGCTGAAGATTTAGCTAAAGCTGAACAAATGGGCATCACAGTTTACGAGTTGAATGACGAACAACGACAGCAATGGAAGGATGCAACCCAGGGTCAAGTTGAACGATTAGCTAAGCAGGTTGGTGGGCGATCACTTGAATTACTTGAATTAATTAACCTAGGCAAAAAAGAATTTCAATCTAGTAAGCTCAACAAATGAGCAGTCAAAATAATATCAAAGCACTTGCTAAAGTAATGACAGCAATAGCACTTGTGGGTGTAATGGTTGGTATTAATCTTCCATTGAGTTCTTTAACCCTTAAAACATGGGGTGTCACGTCTGTGGTTATAGGCTTTTCTGCTTCAATGGTTGGTTTAGCTACGGTATTAATAACTCCTTTTTTCTCTAAATTAATTAATCGTTTTGGGCAAATGCAAATCATGAGATTTTGCTTAATAATTTTGCCAATTGCAATTCTGTTTTTACCTGCATTTAAGAACATTTATAGTTGGTTTTTTTTACGATTTATTATCGGAATCGCAGCAACAGGTATTTGGTTATTAAGTGAGGTTTGGATTAATGCCTTTACTGACGATAAACATCGTGGAAAAGTTATTGCGGTTTATTCATCAGTGATATCTTTAGGTTTTATTGTTGGCGTGCTAATCATGTCTTTCATATCAATTGAATCCGGTGGAGGTTTTTATGTTTCAGCTTTTATAACAATTATCGCTGCAATTCCATTATGGAATATGACAGATCTACCAGATTTTGATGTTGTTGAAGATATTTCTTTTTATAGGTATCTAGTGACTGCGCCTGGTCTTATGGGCTCCAGCTGGATGATGGGATTTCTTTATGCAGGCACAGCTGCTTTACTCCCTATTTTTGCACTACCTTATGTTCAGGATGATTATTCTCAATCGTCCAGAACCGTTGCATGGCTAGCTAGTGGTGAATTGATATTGCCATTAATAGTGGGCTGGATGGCAGATCGTTATGATAAAGCAAGATTAATGATTTATATTTCAAGCATTAGCGTATTGTCTTTAGCAATATTACCAATGATTTTCAATATTCCCTTTTTACGCTTTCTTTTGCTTTTTATTCTTGGTGGAACAATTATGAGTTTCTATTCCTTGGGGCTGACCTTACTGGGCCAAGAGTTTAAAGGTAAAGTTTTGGCCTCTGCCAATGCTTGCTTTATTTTTTTTCTATCTTTAGGTGAAATACTTGGCCCTCCAATTGTAGGGAAAGCTATGGATCTTTTTGGGAATGCAGCTTTTGGTTGGTCAATGTCAATAGTAGGTTTTATATACCTTATTATTTTCATAGGAAGTAATGCCATGTCAAAGTCAACCAATAATCTAGGAAGTTAAGCTATCGGATTTTCTAAGGGCTTATCTTCTACCTTCTCTTCAGGTTCAGACGTATTCGAATCTTTAGGTTTAGACCCAATAGAGTATAAAAATTCATGACGAAAATTAATAGCAGATGATTCTTGGGGTTCAGCTTCGATGTAAACAGGTCGATAGACTGTTTTTTTGATAGCTGACACAGCAATCCTTTCTATTAACCCATCTGGGTCCGATTCTATAACTTCTATATTTGTTGTTTTACCGCTAACGCTAATTGCGTAACGAAGTGAAATATAACCTGTTTGATCAGCTTCGTTCTTTTCTCCAACTTCTGGTATGGGGTAGGTGTCGGGCAGTAAGATATTACGAACCTTAACCGGTGTTGAGAAACGTTCTTGTATTAGTTCACTCATACTCGGATCTTCATCAATTAAACGCCAACATTCTTGATAGGCATTCATCCCTGATTGTGCACGTCCATAGCTAGTGTAGGTGTCACCAATATCCAGCAATACCTCAAATTTTAAAATTAAATCAGTATTTTCCATGGCATCAATTTTTTCCAATGCTTGTTTAAGTGGGTTTATACTTTTATAGATGTCAACACCTTCTCTTCGATGAGAGAAGGAAATATTTTTATAGGTTTCGATCAATGGTTTGATCTGGTCTGTTGTTCGGCTAGTCTGTCTTTCAAGCAATTCTTCGTGCACTTCACGCTCAAGAAAAATTTGACCGGTTCGTTTATACCAATTACTTAATTTCATTAATGATTCATCCACCATGGAGTTGTTTACACCAAAGTGTTTTTTGTTGACATAAACTTGAAAGGTCTGATGATGGTTTGCTTGTTGGAAGTTTTTTGCACCAATCAGACTTTCAGTTAATGTGTCGTGAATTTTAAGTTGGTCAAGATTATGAAAACCTTGATTGACATGATTGATCCTTAAAGCTCTTTCAAGAATTTTTATGGCTTCTTGGTATTGACCGTAGCGGTTTAAAGTTAAAGCAAATCCGTAGAGAGGAGAAATTAACTCAGGAGATATAATATTTTGATTGGATTCAATTAGCTCAATGCATTGAAGAAAGGCAATTTGTGCATTCTCAAAATCATCCACCATATAGTATGCGCTAGCAAGATTATTCAGTGGCGTAATAACTCTGAAGTTTTTTTCACCGTAAATTTCCTTCGTCAACGCCACAATTTTCTTTGCAGGCAAAATGCTTTGTTGAAATCGTTCTTGGTCATAGAAGCTTAGAAACTCTTGTTGTAAAGTACCTCTGAGGGTTAACTGTTCAGTTTCATTAAGATTCTGTGCTTGAGTATAGCCAAGGACAGGGATAAGAATTATAATTCTTATTAATTGATTAAAAATACAACTTAATTTATTCATCTCTTATTCTTAATGATTTTTGAATTAATACATGATTAATTTATCATATTTATTTCTTATTATGGGTAAGCGAAATAAAATTACGACATGGAAATCTCAGAAAAACATTTTGTAAATGGAAATAATATTCGTTCCCCCTATCCAGATGGGTTCTTAGAATTAAGGGTCGGTATGGGATGCTTTTGGGGAGCTGAAAAAATGTTCTGGCAATTGGAAGGAGTTCATACCACTAGTGTTGGTTATAGCGGAGGGGTAAAGGATGAACCCACTTATCGAGAGGTCTGCTCAGGTACCACTGGTCATGCCGAAGTCGTTTCAGTCGTTTATCAACCTGAACTGATTTCCACTGGTGAAATACTTAAAGTGTTTTGGGAAGGTCACGATCCAACCCAATACATGAGACAGGGCAACGACGTTGGCAGCCAATATAGATCAGCAGTCTTTTATTCTGACCAGTCTATGCTTGAATTAATTGAGACAACAAAAGCACAATATCAGTTAAGTTTAAACAATGCTGGTTATGGCGACATTGTTACAGAAGTACTCCAGACTCAGACCTTTCATTATGCTGAAGATTATCATCAGCAATATTTAGCTAAAAACCCTGATGGGTATTGCGGGCATGGTGGTTGTGGTGTTTCCTTTAATCTGTCTGCTGATTAGTTCAGAACTTTATAGCCACGACCTCTCAAACAGCGTTTTAGGATTTGCTCTTTTTCTCTAACAGCTCTTATACCTGATTGTGCTCCTCCAGATACAGCGCCCACTTCAATAGCATCTCGTCTTGATCGAATATCGTCGGTAATTGCTTCTATGACAGCGCCGACAGCTGCACCAGTTACTGCTCCTTTAGCGATACTTTTTCCAGTTGATATATCTTCAGAGAAGATTGAACATTCCTCGAGATCAATTTCATACTGTGACATATTCACTCCTTTTGTATCAATAATAGGTTTTGAACCTGCAAATATTGAACTAGAGTTATTAGCCACACACCCTGACAGGGTAATAAGAAATAGTGCTGTTAATAAATTTTTCATCATCGAAATACTTTTAAGCAATGCAAATATAATATATCAATAGATTGTGAAGAAAAAATGAGTTTTAAGATAATGTTGTAGCGGTGTAACTAATTGTATCTTAGAATAGCTTTCTTTCATGAAGCGTATACAATTATTCAAAATTATTTATCAAGATGACTAGAAATAAAAAAATTATAGCGGTTATTATTTTACTCTTGGTTGCCTCGAGTTTTTTCTATCAAGGCGATGAAGAGGCCATAAAAGTAATTGCTGTTAAACCAGAAATCAGAAATGTAGAACAGTCAGTTTCCAACACCAGGGCTGGTACAATTGATGCTTGCAGAAGGTCAAAAATGTCACCGGCAATGGGCGGGCAGATAGCGGTGCTAGCTGTGGAAGAGGGCGACATGGTTGAGAAAGGCCAGGTTCTTCTTGAGCTTTGGAACAAAGAGACCAAGGCTAGAGTAAAGGCAGCACAAAGAAGCTCTGAACAGACTTGTATCATCTCAGCAAAATCTCAACGCGACGCAGAAAGAGCCAATGAGTTATTTTCTAAAGGGTTAACTTCTGAAGAAGCAAAAGAAGCTGCTGTAACCAATGCTGAATCTGGAGCTGCTGCCTGTAATGCTGCAAAAGCTCAAGTTGAAGTCAGCCAGGCGTCTTTGGAGAGGACTCAATTGATTGCACCTTTTGGTGGAATTGTTGCAGAGATCGAAGGGGAGCTAGGAGAGTATGTTACTCCATCACCCGTGGGCGTTGCCACTAAACCAACTCTTGATTTAATTGATAACACTTGTATTTATATTAAGGCACCGATAGATGAGATAGACGCACCTGAAGTTATTGCTGGATTGAAATCAAGGATTACTATGGATGCTTTTGGGCAAAAAGAGTTTCCTGCCACAGTAAGGCGAGTCGCTCCCTACGTTCTTGATTTAGAAAAACAGGCGAGAACAGTTGAAATTGAAGCTGTCTTTGATAATCCTCAAGAGTTTCTTCTGCCTGGGTATAGTGCTGACATTACAATTATCATTGACACATCTGAAGCGACCTTAAGTATCCCTTCACAAGCCTTAATGGGTGGTGGTTTTGTGTACCTCATTAACTCAGATAACTCCATCTCTAAAAAAGAGATTGAAGTCGGTCTCTCCAATTGGAAACACACCGAAGTTTTAGAAGGTCTTACTCTTGAGGATGAGATTGTTTTATCAGTGGATAGACTAGGATTAGAGGATGGAGTCAGAGTCACTATTGAGGCAATAGATAATTCACAAGAAGACAAAGACTCAGATGACGAAGCCAATATAGCAGTTACAATCGGCTAATATATCATTGACCAATGATTCAGTTAGAAAACTTATGTCGACACTTTGAAGTGGGCAACCAGATAGTCCGTGCATTGGATGAAGTAACTCTAGAGATTAATAAAAAAGAATATCTATCGATAATGGGGGTTTCTGGGTCTGGGAAATCTACCCTACTTAATATACTTGGCCTATTGGACACACCAACGTCTGGTGATTATGTTTTATCTGGCATTAATACATCAAAAATGAATGACGATGAAATGGCCCATATTCGATCAACAAAAATTGGATTTATCTTCCAATCTTTTCATTTGATTCCAAGGTTAACAGCTGCTGAGAATGTTGAAATGCCCATGGTCTTATCAGGCCTAAACTCAAAAGAAAGAAAGGAGAGGGTAGACAACGCTTTGGCTAGGGTTAGTCTGACTGACAGAGCAGATCACAGACCCGAGCAACTTTCAGGAGGACAAAGACAGCGTGTAGCCATAGCCAGATCAATTGTTATGGAACCGGATGTCTTGTTAGCTGATGAACCAACAGGGAATCTTGATTCGACATCCAGTAAAGAAATTATTAAATTAATAGAGGAGCTTAACAAGGGTGGTTTAACCCTTTTAGTTGTAACCCATGATGTTGAGATGGGTTCACGCTCTGATCGATTGATTGAACTTCTTGATGGAAAAATTATTAATGATAAAAAGAATTAATTATGCGTTTCTATGATCTAATTTTTTTAGCATTTAGTACTCTTGTACGATACCCATTACGAACTCTAATGTTGCTCATCGCAACCTCCATTGGTGTAATGGCAGTGATCCTTTTAACTGCTGTTGGAGAAGGGGCTAGGGACTATATCACCGGTCAATTTAAAGATATGGGGACTAATCTACTCTTTGTTGTACCTGGAAAGAATGAAACCTCAGGAGGAATGGGACCTGTAGATTTAGCTGGCGTCGCACCAAGAGATTTAACTGTTGAAGATGCCATTAGTCTAAGGAAAATTGAGGGAGTAAAATATATAGCCCCAATCGTTGTTGGAGAAACTCCAGCTCAATTTAATGGTTTGGAGCGATCTGTTCCAATTATAGGCACAACCCCTTCCTTTTTAGCCGTCAGAAACTGGGAAATGGAGGCAGGTAATTTCTTACCTGGAGTTACTCTAGATCGTTCCCCTCCGGTTTGTGTCATTGGTAAAGAGGTTGAGTCTGAACTTTTTGGTAAAAATAATGCTATCGGACAATGGCTTAGGGTAGGCGATAGGCGATGTCGTGTCACTGGTATTATTGGTACCGAAGGAAGAGCCATTGGGATTGATACTCAGAAGATTGTGGTTATGCCAGTGAGTTTAGCCACTGCATTATTCAATCGACCTTCACTATTTAGGATCGCTGTCCAGGCAAGCAACACATGGGAGATGGATCAGATCAAGAAAGACATCATTAGAATTATCAAAAAGCGACATCAGGGGAAGGAAGATATTACCGTGATCAGACAAGATGCGGTCATGCAATCTTTTGATAATATCTTTAATGTTTTGACCATGGCTTTAGGTTCCATTGCTTCGATCAGTTTATTTGTGGCTGGCATTCTTATCATGAATGTTATGTTAGTCGCGGTCTCTCAACGTCAATCAGAAATTGGTTTGCTTAAGGCCATTGGCGCTAAAAATAAGCAGATTAGTTATTTGTTTATGACTGAAGCTGTTATTTTATCTGGTACAGGAGCAATGCTTGGATTGGTCTTTGGACACACGATAACTCAAATTTTAAAATTAGCTTTTCCTACCTTCAACTTTTTACCGCCACTTTGGGCATCGTTTGTTTCGATAATTGTGGCTTTGGTGTCAGGCGTTGTTTTTGGATTGCTTCCTGCTAGAAGAGCTTCTAAGCTGGATCCTGTGATTGCTTTATCTGGGAACAAATAATATGAAAGTTAAAGATATTATTCTCTTTTCATCCTACTCAGTAATTTCTCAGAAAATGAGGAGTTTTCTGACTTCCCTGGGAATTGCAGTTGGCGTTGTTTGTGTGATTTTTTTAACAGGGTTAGGACAAGGGTTGCAAGATTACATTGTTTCACAATTTACTCAGTTCGGTACTAATATCATTGGGATATCGCCTGGTAAAGAGCAAACAATGGGGTTGCCGTTGGGAGTGTTTGGCACTGTCAGACCTTTATCATTTGAAGATGCAGAAGCACTTGAACAACTCCCAATCATTGAAACAGTCGTTCCAGTTTCTGGAGGTAGCGGCGAGATTGAAAGTGCTGATCGTATGAGAAGATCAATGGTTATAGGCACAGGTTCAGATTACGATATTATTGTTGGTGCAGAGAATACGATGTTCGGTGAATATTTGCCTGATGATAATCCAAAAACCCCAAGAGCTTATGCCGTTCTTGGTCCTAAAATGAAAGAGGAATTATTTGGTACAAACAACCCGTTAGGGTTAACAGTTAGGGTTAATTCCGTACGATTCCGTGTGGTGGGCGTGCTGCCAGCAAAAGGTGATTTTTTAGGCATGGATCTTGATGACGCTATTTATATTCCTATAGCTAAATTTAATTCAATGTTCAATAGGGCTGGGTTCCAAGAGATTGATGTCATCCATAAGGACGGGGTAACAGCCGATGAGGCTGTGGCTTCAATAAAAAGATTACTGATCAGCCGGCACGGTGGTGACGACACCACTATTAACACTCAAGCAGATATGTTGGAAACCTTAGGTGACATTATGAAATGGTTGAAATTTACTGTGGCAGCTTTTGGCGGAATTTCACTTTTAGTGGGTGGGGTCGGTATATTCACAATCATGACAGTTGCTGTCAATGAAAGAACTTCAGAAATTGGAGTGTTAAGAGCTTTAGGTGCTTCACGCAAGAGAATTCAAGATGTGTTTTTATTGGAATCTATTTTTTTAGCAATCTTGGGGGCCTTGTTAGGGCTTTCGATTGGGTTCTTAGCCATCAATATAGCTCTGGCTATTTATCCTGACATGCCAATTGCTGTCGCATGGGAATATATCGTTTATGCAGTCATCATTTCTCTATTTATTGGATTAGTAGCCGGTTATCTGCCTGCAAGGGCAGCAGCTCAACTTGACCCGATCGAAGCTTTAAGGACTGATTAAGAAGCAATTCGTTGCATCATATTTGAATATGTTGCGATATGTGATTCAGTCGGTAAAAATGTTTCTA
>Ga0257111_1000200_pt1 | contig 23755 bp, 38 predicted proteins | sample LP_taG_6_FD_191567 | JGI IMG/M metagenome (GOLD analysis project Ga0257111, IMG submission 191567) | Marine microbial communities from Northeast Subartic Pacific Ocean, Canada - LP_J_2015_P26_500m | ecosystem: Environmental > Aquatic > Marine > Oceanic | place: Canada: Northeast Subartic Pacific...
TGAACATGTTGGAAGTAAATCCTCTGATAGAAGAGGGGAAAGAAGATATTCGTTTACAGAATAAATTAACATGGAAGAAATTTCTTCAATTAAGGAAATTTTATATAATGAAATTAAGAAAATTCCAGAAAAACAAATACATGAATTACTCTATAATGATAAATACGATCAACTAATTAATAATATTCTTACAAATGTATTTCCAAAACTTGAGACTATAGATGGAAAAATCTTTGAAAAAGTCGGAACACTAGCTGAAGGGTTGTCACATTATATTTTTACTGAAATGCTAATTCCTACACAACGAAAGATAATTCATGGAAGTATTGATATTGATATTATAATCCCAAATAAGAAAAAACTAAAAACTGATCCTAAAAACGTGATTATAATTTATTTTGCTAAAACTGATGATAGTGAATATATTCAAAAAAAAATTAATGATATAAAAAAAATTCAGCCATATGAAAATAATATTTGGATTGTTTCATATATGAAAGTAAACACTCTGTGTAGAAATTACATACTAAATCAAAATAAAAATACATTTTCAAATTTGTTTAAAAAAATAAAAAAATTAATGAAAAATAATAAAGATAATGAATTAAAAATCTTTAAAACCTAAATTAGATAGATTTGTATTCTTTTTAAAATTTTTAAAATATTCTTCAAAAGAGAAATTCTCGATATATGGTATTGTTGCTAATACAGGCTTAGATGTTAATTGTTCAATTTGAGTTGTTAAATTTTCTATTGAGTATCCTTCTTTTGTAATTTGATTAATAATAAAACCCGACATAGGAATATCTAATCTTTTACAGGAATCAAATGTAAGCAGCGTATGATTAACACTTCCAGTTTTTGAATTTGTTACTATAAGAGTCTCTAAATCTAGTTTTTTAATTAAATCAATAAGAAAAAAATTATTTAAAATTGGAGTAAGTATTCCTCCTATACCTTCAACCAAAACAAGATCATGTTTTGATGACAGTTCTTTGAATGTGTCATAAATTAATGAAAGATCAATGTCAACATTAAGCTGTCTTGAAGCATCAAATGGCGAAGAAGGTATATCAAAAAAATATGGATTTATAGTCTCAGCTTTATCTGATACGCCTGAATATTCAATTAAAATTTTTACATCATCTGAAATACCACCTGCACTGGAATCTACACCACTAGCAAATGGTTTCATTACACCGACGTCAATATTTTGCTCATGCATTAATCGTGCAATAGAAGCTGTAACGCATGTTTTTCCAACATCAGTGTCAGTACCTGTAATAAATATGGATTTCATTTTAAACTAGATGTAACTCCTTTGATAGTTTCTAGTGTGCCATCTATTAATAGATTAATTTCATTTCTAGAAATTGATAATGGTGGTACAAGCATTACAATATTACCTAATGTTCTGAAATAGACATTATGTTTTTTTCCTTCTTCAAATACTAGCTTATTTATTGATTTTTTAGTTTTCAATGGGATTTTCTTTCTTTTATTCTCAACCAATTCAATACCCATAACCATTCCTTTAGTTCTTACATCACCAACTAATTCTAGTTCATAAAACTCATTCATTCGATCCTGAAAAATTTTTGCGGTTCTTTGTATTTTCTGAATTAAATTGTATTTTTTATATAAAGTTAAATTTGTCAATGATAATGAAGCCGCAATTGGATTTCCAGTATATGTATGACCATGAAAAAGATGTTTCATTTCATGAAAATTATCAAGAAATGCGTCATAAATTTTTTTTGTAGTTAGTGTAGCCGCAAAAGTCAAATATCCACCAGTAAGCATTTTTCCAAATGATACAATATCTGGTCTAGAATGCTGTGATTCATATTCAATCATAGAACCTAATCTACCAAAACCTGTTGCGATTTCATCTAAAATGAATAAGACATTATTATTTTTACAGATTTTACTTATCTGCTTTTGAAAATTTTTTGGGTAAATTATCACCCCTCCAGCCATTTGAGCCCCACTCTCCATTATGAATGCAGCAATAGAATTATCAGTAGACAATCTTTTTTCAATTTTTTCTAAACAAAGATTCTGATAATCAGAGATTGTATAGTTTTTTGGCAGTCTATACTTATTTGGAACTGGAAATTTAATACAAGAAAATAATTTAGATTTGAATCTTGAAAAAAATTCTGGAACATAGCCAACTGACATTGAACCAAATGTATCACCATGATAACCATTTTCTAATGTAGCAATTTTTGTTTTGTTTATGCCTAGATTATTCCAATATTGTAATGCGATTTTAATCGAAATTTCCATGGCAGTTGAACCATTATCTGAAAAAAATACATGATTCATTCCTGGAGAGATATTTACTAATTTATTAGCCAGTTTTTCAGATGGGGCATTTGTAAGATTAAACATGGATGAATGTTGAAGATGTTTTGTTTGCTTGACAATAGAATTAACTAATTCTTTTTTTGAATGTCCCCAAACATTACACCACATACTTGCCACCCCATCAAGCAATTTGTTTCCTTGATTGTCAAATAACCACATACCATTTGCGTGAGAAATTTCTGGAAAATTATTCCATTCTGTCATTTGTGTATTAGGATGCCAAATATGACTTTTCATGAAAATACTTCATTCGTATTATTATAATAGTTAACTAGGAAAAAATTAATGGTTAACGCTTAATTATAGAAATAAATTAAAAAAAATAATGATTTCTCAAGAGCAAGCAATTGAGGATTGTAAGAAAAAAGTTTTAGATGATAATAATATCACAGAAAATGAGATCGATATACTATTTAATTTGAATGATAGTTTTCTCAAGAATCTATCTGATGCCGCAAATGAAATTACTAGATTTTTCCAAGGAAAAAAAGTTGATGTAGAGCAATTAACTAACATAAAGAAAAATTTCTGCAGTGAAGATTGCTCATTTTGTAGTCAATCTGCGTTTTTTAATACTAAAATTGATAATTATAAACTCCAACCATCAAAAGAAATTCTCAAGCAAGCAAGAGATGCCAAAAATAATGGAGCTGATTCATTCTGTCTTGTTGCCGCATGGAGAGAGCCATCAAATGATGATTTTGAAAATGTATGCAATATAATTAAAGAAATTAATTTAAAAATTGGAATAAACATAGAGTGTAGTTTAGGTTTTTTAACTTATGAACAAGCAAGTAAATTAAAAAAATTAAATGTTAAAAGATATAATCATAATCTAGAAACATGTAGATCAAAATTTCCTGAAATATGTACTACACATAGTTTTGATGACCGACTGGAAACACTGAAAATTGCAAGACAGGCAGGATTAGAACTTTGTACTGGTGGAATAATAGGTATGGGAGAAACTAGAAAACAGAGAAAAGAGTTTGTTATACAAATTGCAGAATTAAATCCTGAAGAAGTTACAATCAATCTATTAGTTCCATTTCCAGGAACACCGTTAGAAATTCAAAAACAATTAGAATTAGAAGAAATACTAAGAGTGTTTGCAATTTTACGTTTTTTACTTCCAAAATCAATAATAAAAATTTCTGGAGGTAGAGAAGTCAATCTTAATGATGATGGAAAAGAACTACTTCTAAGTGGTGCAAATGGAATAATCAGTTCTGGTTACTTAACACTTGGAGGTAATTCTATAAATAAAGATACAGAAATGATAAAAGAGATTAATCTTGAAGTATAGACTAAATTTTGTTAATTCTGAATTAAGTAAATTAAAAAAAAATAATCTATTAAGGGAATTACAAGATACAACAGTAGAAAAACAATTCATATATAAAAAAAATCAAAAATTACTGAATTTATCATCGAATGATTATTTGGGATTAAATGTAGGGAATTTTCAGTTTAAACAATTTCAATCAAGTTCACGATCAGTTACAGGTAATGACACTAAATTCTCTGAACTAGAAAAAAAAATATCGGCCCATAAATCACAAGAAAAAACACTGGTTTATCCAACTGGGTATATGGCAAATTTAGGAGCAATTACTGCAATAGTAGAAAAAAAAGATACAATCTTTAGTGATGAATTGAATCATGCAAGCATTATAGAAGCATGTAGATTAACAAATGCAAAAATCAAAATTTACAAACATAACGATATGACAAATTTAGAATCAAAAATAAAAAAAACAACTGGTAAAAAATTCATTATAACTGAAGGTGTGTTCAGTATGGATGGAGATACTGCAAATCTAAAAGAAATGACTGAGATATCGTCAAAATATAATGCTATAACAATTTTAGATGATGCACATGGAGATTTTGTATTTGGAAGTGATGGAAAGGGCACTGCCAATAAACTTGGAGTAAGCAAGAAAATTGATCTATACATAAGCAGTTTAAGTAAAGGATTGGGGAGTTTTGGAGGATATGTATCATCACAACGAAATATCATTGAATTATGCATTAATCGTTCAAAATCATTTATCTACACATCAGCATTACCAGCGTCTATTATTGAATTCACCTTAAAGAGATTTAATTCAAACAGAGAAATAAGAAGAAAAAAACTCTGGAATAGTATTAGATTATTTCATAATGGATTAAAACAAATTGGATATGATGTAAAATCAGATAGCCAAATAGTTCCAATAATCATTGGAGAATCAAAAAAAACACTTGATGTTGGAAAATTTATGTTAAAAAATGGTATTTTTGTTCAACCGATCCGTTTCCCTACTGTTAAAAAGAATAGTGCACGAATAAGATTTTCAATAACAGCATGGCACACTAAAAAGCAAATTAATGATACTGTTTCAATATTAGAAAAATGTAATAAGAAATTTAAAATATTTTAATTATCTGTGAGCATCAAAGCCAAATGGACCAGCAGGTGAACCAACAATTACAGCAATTACAATAACTATGGCAAATACAATGCCAACACCAATTAATCTTTTATTCATAATATACGCAAAATATGCCTTAGATAAAAAGTAACTGTATGTTTAAACAAGATTATTAATTCAAAAATGAAATATAATTATGAATGAAGTTACAATTTTTGTTGCAATAATTGCTGGTTTAGGATCGTTTTTTGCACCATGTATTCTTCCAATAGTTCCGGCATTTTTAGCATATATTTCAGGAACTACAATCTCCAGTTTATCTAAATCAGAAGATCAGTCAAAAGTTTTGATCAATAAATCTAATGTCATGTTAAATACAGTATTTTTTGTTTTAGGATTTTCAATAGTTTTTTCTATATTAGGAGTTACAATAAATTCAGTTTTTACCTCTTCAGCAATGGATATTGTTTCAAATTTTACTCAAATTGGAGGAATAATTATTATTGGATTTGGTATGTACATGTTGCTAAGTACTAAAATTAAGAAACTAAATTTTGAAAAGAAAATTTTCCCTAGAAGTTCAAGCGTAAGTTTTCCATTGTCGTTTATCTTTGGTCTAGCATTTGCAGGTGGATGGACCCCATGTGTTGGACCAATTTTAGGTACAATACTAACACTTGCAGCAACAACACCTAGTGTAGCATTCAATCTTCTTCTTGCATATTCATTAGGATTAGGCATACCATTTCTCATAATGGGAGGTTTGATTACACAATCAACAAAATTTGTTGCACGAATAAGCAAATATCTAAAATATACCACACTGATATTAGGCTCATTTATTATCATTTTGGGTATTCTTGTTTTCACAAATCAATTATCTATGATGGCAAGTTTTCCATTTCTAAATAATATATTAATGCTGGAATAAAATATGAAACCCGAAATTAAAACTGCAATAATTCTAAGTATAATAATTACAGTTGGAGTTTCATCATTGTATATATTTTATACAGAAATTGATTTAAAAAAAAATACAACTAATGAAATGAAAGTTGAGGATAAAAAACAACTAGAAAAATCACCAGAACTACATGGAATAAAAGGATACATAAATACATCAGAAGATAAGTTCAAAAATTTAATTGATGGTAATGTTGTACTGTATGATTTTTGGACATATAGCTGTATAAATTGTATCAGAACACTTCCATACATTACAGCATGGGATGAAAAGTATCGTGAACAAGGATTAGTAATTATTGGAATACATACGCCAGAATTTGAATTTGAAAAGAATAAAGAAAATGTCATTGAAGCAGTAAAAAAATTTAGTATAAATTATCCAGTTGTATTAGACAATGATAAAGAAATTTGGAATGAATTTGAGAATAACTACTGGCCTAGAAAATACATTGCTGATCATGAAGGATATATTAGATTTGATCATATTGGTGAAGGTGCGTATAAAGAAACAGAAAAAGTTATTCAGGAATTGTTGCAAGAACGTTTACAAAAAAGTGGTCAATCAATTAGCAATGCAGATGTAGTTGATATTGATGAGTATGTGCATTCGTCTTTAAGAACACCTGAATTGTATTTTGGTTATAAATTTGCTAATGGCAGAGATCAGTTAGGAAATAGTGAAGGTTTTCAAAATAATGAAATAGTTAACTATCAACTCCCAGGTGAACTTAGAAAGCATTATTTCTATTTGGATGGTAAATGGAAAAATAATCAAGATGGTATGAAACTTGTTTCAAATACAGGAAAAATTGTTTTAAAATATCATGCAAAACAAGTTAACATAGTTGCAGATGGTAATGCCGAACTAGAAATTTTAATTGATGGTAATCAAGTTTCAGAAAAAATTGCGGGATCAGACATAGAACTAGGTAAAATTAGAATAGTAGAGCCAAGATTATACAACATTATAGAAACTCCAAATGGGCAAACACATACGATTACAATTAATGTAAATAATTCAGATTTTGCGATTTTTACATTCACATTTGGTTAAAAAATAATTACTTATGAATGGATTTAGAAATATTATAACAAAAATTGTCCAATTAGATCATTTTTTTTTAGTTTGAATAAGAAAAACTAATTTTAAAAGTAAACTCTGATGGTATCATTATCTGATAAATGGAATATACTAAAAAATGGTGATGTATTGTCACAGAAATTCATGGGTAGAGTAAAACCTGAAGCACCACTAAAAAATAGAATAGATACAGCCCAAAAAAAATTACAACTACAAATTTCTAGGTTAGGAGAAATTGATACTAAATTAAAAAGTAAACACGATGTTATATTTGAAAAGATTGTAAATGCAAAAAAATCTAATAATGAAAATTATGCAAAAGTCTATGCAAATGAATTAGTTGAACTTAGAAAAATGAAAAATATGGTTGGAAGTGCAAAATTATCCATGGAACAAGTTCAACTTAGATTAAACACAGTTTCAGAACTTGGTGACGTTGTAGTTACATTAAGCCCATGTATGTCATTGATAAAGGGTCTTAGTACATCATTAGGTGATATGATGCCAAGTGCTGCAGCATCAATGCAAGATCTTTCAAACATGTTAGGTGACATAGTTACAGGATCATCACTTACACATGATGACTCAATTGGAATTACAGAAACCCCAAACTCAGATGCCATGTCTATACTTGAAGAAGCACAATCTATTGTTGAAGGTAATATAAGAAATAATATGCCAGAACCACCAGTAACAAATACAACTATAGATTCAATTCTTGCAGAAAAAGAAAAAACTATTTAGATTTTTTTTTACTGATTTCAATTAATTTTTTCTTTATACGTGATATTGTAGGATAGCTGTAACCGCGACGTCTATAATTTGTAATCATCATTTTCCAATTTTTTAGTCTCCATACTGCTTGTTCAGATGTTACAGAATGAATCTCTTTTTGAACTATGCTTTTTCTACCTACTCTTAATACTCCAGCATCTTTTGCGACCCATCTATTTTTTGCAAATTTTAGACCGATCAGAATTTCTTTAATTGGTATTTGATTAAAATATGTTCTAATTTCTTTAATTTCTGATTCAGAAAACTGTCCGCTGATAGAAAATGAATTTAGTTTATTCATAAAAAAATATTAGGAATTGTGAATAATAAAATCATGCTAAATTTGATTCAACAATTCACATTGTAAATTAGCAGCCAATAAAGCTAAAATATGAATGATTACAGGCTGTATTATAAACACCAAAACCAAATATTATAATCGCGCATATGGCAAGAGGTATAATTACAGCTTTTTCTTTGTAACCCATTAACAAAACTAATAGCAAAATGTTAAATTAACCATTCGAATCATTTTTGATTACAATGATGCCATCACAGCAAGGATATGACCGAGCAATAACAGTTTTTTCTCCAGATGGACGATTATATCAAGTAGAATATGCTATTGAGACTGTAAAAAGAGGTGCATTAGCAGTTGGTATTAAAACAAAACAAGGAGTGATTATTGCAGTTGAAGAGAAACCACGAAGACTGCAGATCTCAACAACCCCTCAAAAAATATTCCAAGTGGATTATCATATTGGTGCAGCAGCTGCAGGATATATTCCAGATGCACGTGCACAAGTAGATAATGCTAGATTCTTTTCACAAAGTAACAAACTTGTCTATGATGAAGCAGTAGAAGTACAAACAGTTGCAAAACATTTAGCAGATCAATGCCAACAATATACACAATATGCAGGAGCTAGACCACTAGGTGTATCGTTAATAATTGGTGGAGTAGATAATTCTGGCACTTCATTATACTTAACTGACCCAAGTGGTGCATATGTCTTGTATGACGCTGTTGCAATTGGTGCTAATTCAGATATAGCAACAGAATTTCTTGAGAAAAATTATTCTGATAATCTAACACTTGACGATGCAAAATTATTAGCAGTTGCAGTTATTAATCTTGTTAGTGATGTAAAAGAAGGTTCAGAACATATTAAAATATCGCAAATAAATTCAGAAACTAAAATATTTGAATTTATTGAAGATGCCGAAATAAAAAAACTGCTAGATAATTCAAAGTCAAAATATCCATCAGATGATAAATAATTCTATAATTTAAAATAAAAACTAAAATGAAATTATCTATCGCAATACCTGATTCATCATTAAAAGATGAAAAAAAACATGAAAACAAAACAAGAAAAATTTTTCAAATTGCACGAGCCGCAGGGATATTTCAAATAAATAATATAATAATTTACAAAGATGGAAAGGAGTTTGAAAGTGATTCAAAATTACTATCTACAATTTTACGATATTTAGAAACACCACAGCATTTTAGAAAACGATTGTATCCTAAATCAGGTTTACTACAGTTTGTAGGTGCATTATCTCCATTAAAAATACCAAATCAAATTATAACGTCAGATCCTAAAATGATCAAAAAAAATGATATACGGGAAGGAGTTGTTATTGCCTCTAATGGAAAAAAATTTTTAGATATAGGAACTGATCATTCGATACCGTATCATGGAAAAAAAGAAATAGGAAAAAGAATTATTGTGAAAATTAAGGATGGATTTCCAAATTTTACAGTATATGAAGTAGAAAAAAATCAATTGTCAAATTTTTGGAGTTATAATGTTAAACATGGAGGTAATCTATTTTCACTTCTTACTGAATGGAGAGGTCCAAAAATACTCACAAGTAGAAAATCAAAAAAAATCAATGACGAGTCTATGAAAAAAATCCTTACTTCGAAAGAAGAGATTTTGATAGTTTTTGGTACAACTGATAAAGGAATACATGAAATGTTAAACAAAAAGATCAGTGCTATTCAGAATTTTAAAACGTGGAATTTCTTTCCAGATCAAGGAACAGAAACAGTAAGACTGGAAGAGGCAATTTTAGGATGTCTTGCAATTTTAAATTCCAAGAATTATTCCGAATAAATTAAATTTAAAAAAAATACAGAAAACACATGAAGAATCAAAAAAATTTTCTAATTTTGGCTATTTTGTTAGGATTAGCTGGGATTGTAATAGGTACTGCAACTATTTTTTCAATGGTTACAAAGTTTCCAACCCAATAAGCAATTTTTATAGAAATCAGCCTGATTTTTTGGAAAAATCTGTTAATTTATTAAGCGGTTAACGACTTTTTTCGATTATCGATGGGACATAGAAAACATAGTCAACCTAGAAGAGGAAGTATGGCATATTCACCTAGAGGACGTGCCAAAAGTATGGAAGCACGTATTCGTGCTTGGCCTGATATTAAATCAGATGAGCCAAGATTACTAGCTCATGCAGGTTTCAAAGCAGGATGTATTCAAATTGTAAGCATTGATGATCATGAACATACACCCAATCATGGAAAACAATTAGTAACAATTGGAACTGTGATTGTAACACCACCATTTGTTGTAATTGGGATTAGAGGTTATAGTAAAGATGTGAATGGATTACATGCTTCATTTGATGTATATGCAAAAGATACACCAAAAAATGTGGAAAAAGCGTTTAAAATAAAAGTAAATGATGAAGGTATTGAAAATGCAGAAAAGTCACTTAGAAAAATTAAACAGATTTTTGCAATAGTAACAATTACACCAAGATTAGTAGGATTAGAACAGAAAAAACCATATGTATTTGAAATTGCAGTTAAAGGTGGAGATATACAAAAGCAGTTTACATTTGTGAAGGAACTATTAGGTAAAGAAATTAAAATTGATCAAGTGTTTGAGAGTGGTTCAATAGTAGATGCCGCAGCTATAACAAAAGGAAAAGGATGGCAAGGTGTTATCTATAGATGGGGTGTAAAAAGAAAACAGCACAAATCAAGAAAGACTGTTAGAGAGGTTGGTTCGTTAGGTCCTATATCACCACAAAGTGTAATGTATACTGTTCCAAGAGCAGGACAAACTGGTTTTCATCAGAGAATTGAATATGATAAACGCATAATGATAATGAGTAACACAGAAAAAAATGAATTTCAAATTAATCCAGATGGAGGTTACAAGCATTTTGGTAACGTAAGTGGGGATTTTATTGTTGTAAAGGGCTCAGTTCCAGGTACATACAGAAGACTGATAAAATTAAGACATCAAATTCGTAATGAACCAAAAAAAATTATCAAACCAAATATTCTAGAGGTAGTATTACCATAATGAAAACAATAACACTATCATTAGATGGGAAAAAAGAAGGGGAAATAGAATTACCACCTATTTTTGAAACTGATATTAGAAGAGACATAATTCACAAAGCGTATATTAATTTAGAATCACATGGATTTCAAAAACACTCAACACATGCTACTGCAGGACAAGATGTTGTTGCAGATTCAAATGATCCACCAACTGGAAGAGGTATATCAAGAATTGCTAGAATGAAAGGTGGAGGTGGTGGTAGACAAGGTCAAGCTGGTGAAGTTGCTTCTATTAGAGGTGGAAGACAGGCTCATCCACCAAAAGCAGAAAAGGTAATTTTCAAAAAAATTAACAAAAAAGAAAATAAACTTGCATTATGTTCTGCAATTGCTGCAACTAAGTCAAAAGAACTTATTATACAAAGAGGACATAAAATTGAAAAAATTGATTCATTTCCATTAGTTGTAACTGATGATATAGAATCAATAACACAGACTAGTAAAATGATGAAAATTCTAGAAGACCTAAATCTAATTCAAGACGTTGAGAGATTAAAAAATAGAAAAAGGCGTTCAGGTAAAGTGGTACTTCGTGGAAGACCAACAAAAACAGGTAAAAGTGTATTATTTGTTTTATCAAATTCAGAAATTACCAAAAAAGCATGCAATTCAATACCTGGTGTTGATGTATGCTCAGTAAATGGTCTGAGCGTTTTAGATTTGGCTCCTGGTTCAAATTTAATTAGATTAACAGTTTATTCTAAAAAAGCAATTGAAGAAATTTCAAAGATAAAATCTAGACATTTAGAACTAATGGTGACTTTAAGTTGAATATAGAAGAAGCGAATAAGATTGTAATTAGACCATATATTACAGAAAAAACATTCGCGTTAGTAGAAAATGAACAAAAAATAGTCTTTTTAGTCAATAGAGAATCAACTAAACCAAGAATTATTGAGGCAGTAAAAATACTGTATAATGAAAATGCTGTTCAAATTGAAACTGCTAGAACAGTATATGGGAAAAAAGCATTTGTAAAATTTGAATCTGTAGATAAAGCAAGAGATCTAGCCACGAAAATAGGAATGCTATAAATTGGTTCTAAAAAACAAAAAAACAATGATGGAGAAAGAAATTGGTAAAGAAATTTGATTTTAAAGGAATGGCTTTAGAAGACTTGCAAAAAGTTCCTAATGAGAAATTATTTGAGTTACTTAATTCAAGACAGCGTCGTTCATTAAAGCGTGGTTTGTCAGATAATAAAAAGAAAATTATCGCAGAGATAAAAGCACTGAAAGAAGGAATTAGTAAGAATGTAATTAAAACACATCAAAGAGATATCATAATTTTACCATATATGGTCGGAGTGACACTAAGCGTATTTTCAGGAAAAGAATTTACGCCAATTACTCTTACCACAGAAATGATTGGACATTACCTAGGAGAATATGTAATCACCAATAAGCGAGTTAGTCATGGTGCACCAGGTGTAGGTTCATCAAGATCAAGTTTGTATGTACCACTAAAGTGATTAAAATGGGAAGATACGACTACGCATTTCAAAATTATGATTCAACAAAACATGTTAGAGCTTCATTAAGAGAGAAAAAAATTTCACATAAGCATACAAGAGAAATTTGTGTTGCAGTAAAAGGACTGACCATTGAAAAAGCAAGAGACTATCTTCAGAGTGTAGTAGAAAAGAAAAGATGTGTTCCTTTTGGCAGATTCAAAAATCAAGTTGGTCATAGAAGTGATCCTGGAGTCATGGCAGGAAGATATCCAGAAAAAGCAGCGACTGAAGTTCTAAAATTATTAGATAATTTAGAATCTAATGCAGAATACAAAGGAATGGATTTAGATAGATTAAAAATTATTAATGCAACTAGTCATAAAGGTGTATCAATAAAACGATTTATTCCAAGAGCACAAGGTCGTGCAACACCAAAAAATGATACAATGACACACATGGAAGTTGTGGCACAGGAGATATAATTTTGTCATCTGCAAAAAATGTAATAAAAGATAACTATAATGCAATGTTGATAAATGATTTTCTTCGTGAAAGAATAAAAGATGCAGGATTTTCTAATGTAGAAATCTCAAAAAACCCAACTGGTACTAGAGTTACATTACATGTTACACGCCCTGGAATAGTTATAGGAAGAAAAGGAAGTGGAATAAAAGAATTAACAGAAATTTTAGAAAAAGAATTTAATCTAAAAAATCCACAGATTGCAGTAGAAGAAATTCTCAAGCCAGAACTGTCACCTAACGTAATGTGTAATAGAATGGCGTCACATCTTGAACGTGGCACTGCGTTTAGAAGAGCAACTATGTGGACAATGCAACAAATAATGGATAATGGTGCAATGGGAACACAAATTACAATTTCAGGAAAATTAAGAGGTGATAGATCTGCATTTGAAAAACACAGTGCTGGTATATTGCCAAGAGCTGGTCACCATGCAGATGTAATTGTATCTGAAGATATTGTTCATGTTAAAACAGCAATGGGATTAATCGGGGTAAGAATTAGAATTGCATTAAAAGAAAAACTTATTCCAGAATTTGAACTAAAAGGAAAAAGTAAAGAAATTATTGCAGAAGAAGAACGTAAAAAAGAGGAATCTGAGAAAGCAAAAATAGAATCAGAACAAATTAAACTAGATGCAGAAAAAATGAAAGAAATGCCTGTAGAAGAAGAACGTAAAAAAGAGGAATCTGAGAAAGCAAAAACAGAATCAGAACAAATTAAACTAGATGCAGAAAAAATGAAAGAAATGCCTGATACTATGGAAGAGCGAGAAGAGGAATTAAAATAATGACACGTCTTAAAATGAAATCTATAAGAGAACTTAATGAGCATGATTTGAAAGATAGAGTTATTCAAATGAGAACCGAACTAACAAAACTTGTAGTAGAAAATGCTAAAGGAACGTTAAGAAAGGAATCTGGTAAAATTAAATCATTAAAAAGAGACATTGCAAGACTTTTAACAAGATTAAATGAGATGAAGAAAAAATGAATCAAACAAATACACCACTAAATGAGATTATAGGATTAGAAACCACAATTTTTGATTCAAAAAACAAACAATTAATCGGTTTATATGGAAAGATAATTTTTGAAACAAAGAACATGATAGAAATGGAGACAGGTAATGAAAAAAGAAAAATCCCAAAAACAATATGTAGTTTTATGTTTGAAAATGATGGTAAAAAAATCAAAATTAAAGGAAATAGATTAATTAAAAGATCACACGAAAGATTGGAGTGTTATTCATGACACGAAATATAGGAATTAAAGTTCCAGCACCTACCAGTGATGCAGATGAAAATGATGTAAAAAATCCATTTAATGGTACATTATCGGTACGTGGAAAACTGTTCCAAGGTAAAGTAGTAAAAGCAAAAGCAAAAGATACAGTAGTTTTAGAAAAAGAATCTCCTACATATTATAGTAAATTCAAAAGATATGCAAGAAGTAAAAATTCAATTCATGCACACGTGCCAACAAATATTGAAGTGAAAGAAGGTGACATAGTAATTGCAGCTGAGTGTAGACCAATATCAAAATCAGTATCTTTTGTAGTAGTGGAGGTTAAAAAATAATGGGAGGTGCTCGTTCTAAAGCATCAAAAGGTGTAGTAGATTTTAGACCATACGTTACTAGATCAATTCCAGTTGGAGCACAAATTGTATGTGCAGATAATACTGGTGCAAAAATTATAGAAATTATCAATGTACATAAATACAAAACAAGAGTATCCAGATTACCAGCAGCTGCAGTTGGAGATTTTTGCAATGTTGTAGTAAAAAAAGGACCAGCCGAATTACGAAAACAAGTCTATGGTGCAGTAATTATTAGACAAAAATATGCTATTAATCGTCTAAATGGAGTTCGTGTTCAATTTGAAGATAATGCAGGAGTTTTAATCACACCTGAAGGTGAAGTTAAAGGAACTGACATAAAAGGACCAGTAGCAGCTGAGGCAACAGAAAAATGGCCAAGAGTTGCAAACTTGGCATCGATGGTGGTATAATATGAACGCTAGAAAAATGAGAAATCGTCAAATTTACTATGCAACACATCAAACTGCTAGTGCACAACTTTCAAGCGAGCTTTCAAATGATCTAAAAAAGAAATATGGTAAAAGAAGCATAAGAGTACTTGAAGGTGATACAGTAAAAGTAATTCGTGGTGAATTTAGCGGTGTAGATGGCAAAGTCACCAAAGTTTCATTAATAAAAAATGGAATAAACATAGAAGGTGTGAAAAAAGACCGAGTAAAAGGCGATAAATTTGACGTCTATATCAATACTACAAACATTGTAATCACTGGAATTAATACAGATGATAAATGGCGTATGAATAGACTGGAAGGCAAAAAGCCAAGAAGTGTAAGAATTAAACCAAAAACAGACAAAATAGAAAAGAAAAATGATAATGATGAAAATAAAACAAAAAAAGATACTACTAAAAAACAAAAAGTAAATAAAACTAAAACAGAAAAGGAGGTAAACTAATTGGTCAAAATTGTAGGAAGTAAAAAACTAAAAAGACAAATGGCGCCTAATTTTTGGGGTATTACACGTAAAAATAAACGATTTGTTGTAACCGTTAAACCTGGTTCACATAAAAGAAATTTTTCAATTCCTACAGCAGTTTTCTTACGTGACACATTGAAAATTGTCTCAGAACTTAGAGAAGCAAAATTTGCAATATACACTGGAAAAGTTTCTGTGGACGGTGCCAAAATTAAATCACTACATCGTGGAATTGGACTTATGGATGTAGTAGAATTGAAAGGAGTGAAAGAAATCTATAGATTAGTTCCAAGCAATGGCATTTTATTAAAACCACTAATAATTAATGATTCAGAAAAAACAAAAAAACTAGTTGTTGTAAAATCTAAAACTACAATTAAAAATGGAAAAACTCAGATTGGATTTAATGATGGTCGTACAATAATTGATGAAACTGATGTCAATGTAGGTGATACATGTTTGATGCAGATACCAGAACAAAAAATACTAGAAGTTATAAAATTAGAAAAAGACACTAAAGGACTTATTATACAAGGAACAAATGCAGGAGAAATTGGTAAAATTAATGAAATTAAAGAAGGGACTTTTATTCTTCCAAAAAGAGTGAATATAGAAATAGGAGATAGGCAAATTGAGATTCCTTCAACTCTTGTCATGCCAGTAGGTAAAGGAGAACCTCCAATACAAATTAGGTAATTAAAATGTCAGAAGAAACACAAAACGTAATGAAAAAGATCAATCTTGAAAAAGTAGTCTTAAACATGGGTGTTGGTAAATCAGGAGATGCAATTGATATTGCAAGAAAAGCATTAGATCAAATATCTGGTAAAAAATCTAATCCAAGAAATGCAAAAAAACCACAACGTGACTGGGGAGTTAGAAAAAATGAACCAATAGGTGTTGCAGTAACAATAAGAAATCAAGATGCAAAAGATTTATTAAAAAAATTATTTGAGGCAAAAGGAAATACTGTAAATGGAAAATCAATAGATAGAGATGGAAATCTCTCATTTGGAATTTTAGAGCATATAGATATTCCAGGAATAAAATATGATCCAAAAATTGGAATTTTAGGACTAAATGTAACAGCAAATCTTTCAAGACCTGGTCATCGTATAAAACTAAGAAGTAAGCATAAGGCAAAAGTTGGTAAAACCCATAAAATTACGCCTATTGAAGCAAAAGATTATCTAACTAAAGAATTTGGAGTGAACGTTAACTAATGGCAAAAAATAGATCATGGGGAGACCGTGGAACAGGATTTACACCAAGGAAAGAAAAAAGCTTTGGTAGAGGCTCAAGATGGTGTAAAAGATGTGGTTGTTTTACATCAAATATACGAAAATATGATTTACATTTGTGTAGACAGTGTTTTAGAGAAGTTGCAAATACATTGGGATTCAAAAAATTTAGGTGATAGAAATGCCAGCAATGAATATTTTAGCAAACCTATTTGTCACTATAGATAATACTGAATCCAGAAGGAAATCAGAATGTGTAGTTTTGCCTACATCTAAGATTGCAATTGAAGTTTTGAGTACATTAAAAAAAGATGGTTACATAGAAGACTATGAGCATATAGATGATAATCGAGGTGGAAAGTTTAAAATTAAATTATTGGCAAAAATTTCAAAATGTGGTTCAATTTCACCTAGGTTTAAAGTTAAAAAATCAGAATATGGAAAATGGGAACAACAATTTTTACCATCATATGCTAGAGGCATGTTATTAGTTACCACAAACCAAGGTGTAATGTCACATCATGAAGCTGTAAATAAAGGACTAGGAGGATTTTTGATAGGATATGTCTACTAAACAGATAGAGAAATTCCAAACGGAATTGGAAATACCAGAGAATGTACAAGTTACATACAAATCACGCATGTTACAAGTAACTGGACCACTTGGTAAAACCTATAAATCGTTTAAAAAAATTCCAGTTAGTATTATAGTTTCTGATGGAAAAATATCTCTGAAAGCAGATGGTAAAAGAAATAAAGATTTTGCTATCATGAATACAGCTAGATCAATAATACGAAATATCTGTGAAGGTGTAGTTGAAGGCTATACAATTAAAATGAAAATTGTGTTTTCTCATTTTCCTATTACAGTAAAAGTTAATGAAAAACAAGTTTTAATTGAAAACTTCCAAGGTGAAAGAGCCGCAAGAGTTACAAAAATTTGGGGAAATACAAAAGTGGTACCAAAAGGCGACGATGTGGTAATTACAGGACATGTATTAACAGATGTATCGCAAACGGCAGCAGAAATTGAAATTAAATCCAGAGTAAAAAATAAGGATCATCGAGTATTTCTAGATGGAATTTATAAATTTGAAAAAAAGAAAGGAATAGAAAAATAATTCATAGATAAGATTTTCATTGACACTAGATCCTGAATTTAAAGAACAAACAGAAAAACTAATTGTAGATACATTATCACTTTATGAAAATGCAGGTGCATCACCAAGAATAAGTGATGTTTGGAAATGTAAAAACACTGGAGATTTTCTATGTGGATTTTTTGTAGGAGAAATGGTTGGTTCAGCACTAAGTGCATTTCAATTATTTCATAAAAGAGAGCCTACACCTGATGAGCATATGGAGATTGTTGAAATTGTTGAAAATCATACGGATGATATAATCAAGTTTTTTTCTAAATTTAATTAAAACTTGAAAATAGAACCAATGGGAAGGATTAAATCTTATTTTATTAGGTTTTAATTTGAGCCGCCCTAGCTCAGCCTGGTAGAGCGTTCGACTGTTAATCGATTGGTCATCAGTTCAAATCTGATGGGCGGCGTTCTTTATTCTTCAATTTATCATGGATTAATTCATCTAACCAAATAGTGTAGATCGTTAGACCGTTGCGATCTAATATGTGATCGTAGAATTGTAATAATGCAGGAGGTCTACATTGGCCAGAATTAGAAGGGCAAATCGATATTGTGTTGATTGTAGTGCCAGATTAGTTTACTATGCAAGATTATCAAATCCCAAAGCCCCAAATGAACATAGAGTCTTAGTATATGCTTGCCCAGACTGTACTGATGATTTTGAAAAACCAAAGATGTTTTCAATTAGACGAAATATTGTTGAAGAACCACTTGAGACTGTGGAAATTGAAATAAACCAAGTGAGAAAAAAGATTGGAAAAAATAAATAACGAAAAAAGTGATGTTTGAACAATTGGAACGAGATTACAATCAAAACATTAGAAGTAGATGGTGGTATTTAGTACCAATCTTGTTTGGTTTAGTTGGAGGTGTGATTGGATACTTTGCACTAAGAAAAGATGATCCACATAAAGCAAAAAACTGCCTTATACTTGGCGGAATTCTAACAATAATTAACATTGTTGTGTCAATTTCGTTATCTGCGGTCTTTCCATTTGAGCAAAATTTCAACCCAGGATATTGAATGTTTCTAAATTCGAATTTAGAAATATTAGAAATAAAACATGTAAAACATAGTTATAGTATAAATGATAAAATTCCATTATGGTTAATTTACGTGATAATGTTGAACGTTGGTTAATACATGAAAACTATCCTTTCAAAGAAACTAAATCAAAAGATAGTACATTCAAAATACTAATCAAAAATGGTGACGGTCTTGGTAATGATATTGAGGTCTTTGAACCAGAACAACAACAAAATATCCTAGTAATTGGTGTAAAAGTATCATTTCATCATAAATTAATTCGTAGATTTCTTGAACTAAATGAAAATGAACAAGAAAAAATAAAATCAAAGATAGCAGATTTTTGCTATTCAATTAAAGCTGTTTACAAATTTCTTGATGAAGATGGTAAAAAAAAGGCAGGTGTCTACATAATTTTAGATAAACCAGGACAATTAAACCAGCCATTTTTTCTTAAAACTCTGCAGGAAATTATAGAGATAAGCGAAAAAACAAATAGATTTTTGATCAAAGCATTTTAAATTAATTTTCTAATTTATTCGTAAAAGCTAAACCCCCAATACATGAGCAGTGTTTTATGACTAGATGATTTTTTCAAAAAATGGTAAAAAGACGGGGGGTTGAACATTTATTCGTAAATATGATAATCAAATATCAAAACACCCTCATTGACCAGGATAACATTATGATTTATCGACGTATGTTTAATCTAGGCGTTGATGCATTACCCCCCTAATTCACAATAAAAAATGTGAAAATAATCCATGTTAATATCACACTACAAACTAATGGGTACCAGAATTTTGGAATTCTTTTTGGTTTATTATTTGAAAATATTCCGTTCTCATTTTTGTCTGCTTTCATGTGTTCTTTACGCATTAATTTCGTTTAAGGAATGCGATAAAGTACTAGTTTAGATAACAAATGTTTCTAAATTCGAATTTAGAAATATTCTTTATTGTTAGTCATGGTTCATTTGTAATTCAGGAAGAACAAAGATTTTTTCAGGCTTGATTTTGAAAATTATTCTTTTTTCTCCAGGACGTTTGAACGGATACTCATTGATTCCCATATACTGCATTGTTAATTGATTAGCATGAATATACTCATAATCAGATACTATCTCAACAACTTTACCCCTAATTGTGGTCATATCAAGTGGGTTATTGTGATCAACTACAGATACAGCAACCCTACTATCATTAAGAATATTTTTGTGTTTTAGTCTACCTTCTGCGGTATTTATTAAAATATGCGAATTAGCATAATTTCCCCAGACTGGTGTAACTTGTGGTGAACCATCTGACATTATTGTAGCTAAAAAAACAAGATTTTTCCCATTTAGTAGTCTTTCAGCCTTGGAATCCATGATATAATATTCAAAACCTAATATTTATTTCTCCTTAATCTATAGGAAATATGAAAATTGAGATACTATTTTCTGGCCACAAAAATGTGATGTCATTACATGAAAAAACTATAGAAATTACAAAAGATAGAAATCTTACAACTAATGGAGATTGTATAATTGGTGTTGATGCAGCAATTTCATGTATTGATTTACCAGAAAAAATGAAGAAAAATATTCAAAATCCTAAATCTAAAATCTCATTTTCAATTGAAGCTGAAGGAAAGAAATTCATTATTCATGGTAATGGTTCTGAAAAATTAACACTCAAACATGTGAAAGATATTGTTTTAAGAAAAAGTGCCTTTACTTGTTCAAGAACAGTTGCAATAAACTGTGATAAGGCATCAAGTGATATCCCAAGAGATTTTGTCAAAATATTACAAAATCCTGAAACTAGAGGAAAAATAACTATAGATGTTTCTTCTTAATTATGACTTTTTTTCTAAAACATTAGTCATGGCACGATTTACTATTTCCATCATAATGTATTGACTAAATCCCTGTTTATTTTGAGAATTGGTAGTTTTAGTTTTTTTAGACATATTATTAACGAGTTTTTCTAGTTTTGATGATGTTGATTTAATCAATACTGAATATTTCTTCTCAAAGTCTTTTGGGGCTTCAAAATCAAGTAGTTTCGTAGATGTACCATAATATTTTGTAATTGCACCTCTGGTTTCTTCAATTTTAACTATTTCAATCAAACCTGAAACCTTCAATATTTCTAAATGATGCCTTATTGTAGTAAGTGCTTTCTTATGACCAATTTTTTTTAGTTGGGATGTAATCTGTTCAGCGTTGAGATTTTTTCGATATAACATTTGTAAAATTTTAGCTCTTGCAGGATCATCAATTGCTTTCGCATGTTCAAGACTTGTAGCAAGTGTTCTGTTAACTGATATTGATTTTTCAAGTAATGTTGACATTATGCTTACAATAAAATTGTCAGCTAAAAGTTAACTGTATCAGAATTTTTTGTCCATTAGCATTAATTTTTTTATGCTACGAATATTTTCGTAGTGTAATCATATTATTTTAGATCACTACTAAAAATATTATAGTAATATGATAATTATAGTATCACTATTAAATAAATTAAAAAACTATAAAATTTTGAATGATATAGGAAATATAGTAAAAACATGCCTTCTGTAATGTAAAATTGGGAAATAGAGTCGAGTTAAATTATACTACCAGTAGTGCGTTCATATGCAGTAACATATCGCTGTGTCATTTTTTCTATGATATGAGAAGGAATGCTTGGGGCAATTGGTTCCTTGCCAGATGATCGTGAATCTTCAAATTGTTTTTGATATCCATTTTCTGTAAGCCAATCACGTAAAAGTTGTTTATCATATGCGTCTTGTATTTTTCCTGGTGTATACGAATCTAAAGGCCATAGTCTGTACTCGTCAGGACCTATTGAATCACCCAAAATTATTTGATCATCAAGTTTTCCAAATTCTAATTTTAAATCAGCAAGTATGAAACCAGCATTATTAGCAATGTTAGACATACTTTGATAAATTTCAACTGATTTTTCTGATAACCAATCAAATTCATCTGTTGTAACAAGATTTTGTGCTATTGCTTGGGTACGATTTATTGGAACATCATGTGCAGATTTTGTTGTAGGATCAAAAATAGGAGTTGCTAATTTTGCTGCTAATTCAGTTGATACCCCATCAGATAGAGATATCTCTCCATTTTTCCATCTAGAAACCATACTACCATAGAAATATCCTCTAACAACACATTCAATCGGTAACATTTGCATTTTTTTTACAATTATTTCTGTGTCTGATTTTGTCTCTACAAAGTGATTTGGTACATCCAATTCATTAAACCAAAATTCTGCAAATTTACATAGTACTTGACCTTTCTTTGGAATTTCATCATTGAATTTTACATCGTATGCAGATACACGATTACTAAATTTGAATAATAGATTTTCATCATCAATTTCAAAAACATCTTTGACTTTTCCTGAAGTTAAAAATTTCATATTAATTCCACATTCCTTTCTATCATGAACCCATCATTCCAGGCATTGGTATAGGTTCACGATATGCTTTGCTTACATAGATATCTCCATCTGCAGTCACAATAACATATTGTAGAGAGTTACCATCTGGAGGTGATACTATGATGTCTTGACCTGGTTTTAGTGTTCCAAGTGGTAATATTTGCCCATCACCAAAATTAACTCTAACATTGGTTAGTGGGAGAGATCCGGTATTTGCAATTGAGACACGTGCTATAATGAAAAGACTTTGTTTTTCTTTTGTAGGATCCACCATTAATGCATATTCACCAAATGTCGTACTTGTAGGAAAAAGTAGAAAAATTACAGCTAAAACCCCTGCTACAACTGCAGAAATAATGCCTAATAGAATAAATTTTGAATTTGTCAATAAAGTAATAATCATTACTTTGCTTTAAGAGATTTTCTTAATACTAAACAAATATTCGATGCAGTAAACCTTTATTCACTTACTCGTAATGTTTGATTATGGCAATAGCCCGAACACGAAGACATTATTGTAACAAGTGTCAACTAAAACGCCCTAAATGTATCTGTAAAAAACAGTAAACAAGATTAATTTTGAAAACTAAATCCTAAAAAACTAGAACTTTAATACCGATTCTAAAAATACCTAGTATTGATTGACGTACCGTGGAAATGGGTAATAATTGCAGTTGGTATAATATGCTTAGGAACAATTACAAATTATTTATTTCCAGGATTTTTGTTTAATTTTTCATAAAATTCGTGCCTGATCCCCTTTTCGTTGTCTAATAGATTCGGATCCCTTCGGATCCAAAAAAGTGTCAACTAAATGGTAGGTGTCAAGTGAGTTCCTTACCAAGCGCTCACTTAACTGGCTGTTAAATGCCAAACCTACCAATAATTTTACAAGTTTATTCTTAATAACTCGATATTATCATAATAATTTATGGATGATTCATTAACTACATACGATAAATTAAATGAAGATATTCAATTTACTGAAGATGAAACAAGAGAACTTTTGAAACTAAGTGAAAAAGAAATATTAGTTTTGATTCTTTCTGAATTAAAAAAAATAACTGCCAATAAAAACTCAAGAAGTTAGAATTTCATACGACACTATACAGCACTATTAGCCTAGTTTTGATTTTATCAATTCTAGGGTTTTCGTAGGGTTCGCCTTTCCCTTTGTTTTTTGCATTACTTTACCCACAAGATAGTTCACGGTTTCTGGATTTTCTTTTGCATCAAGTACTGCCTGTTTTTCCTCCTCAAAGACCTGCATGACAATGCTCTCAATTTCAGATGAATCAGATACCTGACCCAGGTCCATTTCTGTGAGTAGTTCCTTTACCGATTTACCAGATTTCACAATCTCTTGTAAGGCAGTTTTTGATGATGTTCTGGTTAATGTTTTATCGTTAAT
>Ga0257111_1000204_pt1 | contig 23506 bp, 20 predicted proteins | sample LP_taG_6_FD_191567 | JGI IMG/M metagenome (GOLD analysis project Ga0257111, IMG submission 191567) | Marine microbial communities from Northeast Subartic Pacific Ocean, Canada - LP_J_2015_P26_500m | ecosystem: Environmental > Aquatic > Marine > Oceanic | place: Canada: Northeast Subartic Pacific...
ACACTTTTGATGTGTATATTACTCTTATTTTATAATCCAAATCTACAAATAATTACCCATCGGGTTATGAGACTGACCTAAATATCAAAAAATAGCATTACAATGTGTCCAGTTGTTTCTTTCCAGCCGACCCACCCATGCTTTGTCCGCTGTAGGGTAAAACTTTAGTTAAAAAGCCAGTGACAGGACCAGTGGAAACAGTATATTACAGTACTAAAATTGAATAATCAGACTAAATCAGGCTATAAAGTAAAAAACCACATTCTAGTGGAGTTTATCGTCAATAAACTTTGCGGAGAGGGAGGGATTCGAACCCTCGATACCCTTTATAGAGGTATACTCACTTAGCAGGCGAGCGCCTTCAGCCAACTCGGCCACCTCTCCTTCAAACTTATCAATATAATTATAATACGAAATTAATTCCTAATTATGCTCCTACAAACTGTTTCCCACTAAGTTTATAATAACGCCCATAAATAATTCTTCAGTTTTCATCAAGAAATTTGCCAATTTGTTTTATCAATTCTGGTATACCAATACCACTTACAGAAGATATTTTCAGGTACTCTTTATCTATTTTTTCCCAATCCTCATTACCTGCATTTATATCGATTTTTGTCTGAACAATTATATGCTTTCGTTTGGTCATGTCGGGATGGTGATTAAGCAACTCTTGTTTAAGAAGTTCGTACGTATTAACTGGATCTGGTTCCATGGTATCAATAAGAAATAATAATAATCTGGTTCGTTCAATGTGTTTAAGGAATTGATGCCCAAGGCCTTTACCCTTACTAGCACCTTCTATCAATCCAGGTATATCCGCCATTACAAATGACTGGTATTCACCGTATTTTACGATACCCAAGTGGGGTTGCAGCGTGGTAAACGGATAATCAGCAATCTTGGGTCGAGCTGAGGATATTGAGGCCAGCAAGGTTGATTTACCTGCGTTGGGTAAACCTACTAATCCCACGTCTGCCAATAATTTTAGTTCAATAGTAAAATTTTTTTTCTTTCCAGGGATTCCTTTTTGAGCATGTCGAGGTGTCTGCCGGGTAGCAGTCTTGAAGTGGACATTTCCTTTCCCACCTTTACCTCCGGGGCAGGCAACATATTCTTCGCCATCGGTAACCAAATCTGCTTCTACCATACTCGTATCTTTTTGACGGATGAGCGTACCCAATGGTACCGGAATGTGTACATCCTCCCCAGCCCGGCCTGTTTTCTGGTTGGATGACCCCGGTGCACCATTACCAGCCTTGTAAGACTTCTTATAACGAATATCCTTCAGGGTATGTAGATTTTGATCCGCTGTAAAAATAACGGATCCACCCTTACCGCCATCCCCACCGCTAGGGCCCCCTTTAGGTACGAACTTTTCCCGTCGGAAAGTAACGGCGCCGGAACCGCCCTTTCCGCTTGCACAAGTTATTTCTGCATAATCAATAAACATAATGAACCAATAAAGAAAAGGTGCCTAAAATTACGCACCTTTTTTCATGAATTATATGGCCTGTAAACTAGGACTGGTAGGACTTCCATTTTTGTTCCAGTTCAGGATCGTTGATCGTTTCCAGGATATAATCACAGAATTCTTTGCTGCTGGAACCATCTTTGCGCCCGGTAATTACTAGTTTCTTTTCAAATTGCCCGGTTAGATCCAACGCCATTTCCAGTTTCTTACCCTTTTCTCTATACCCGATATGCCGCAGCAGCATGGCACCGGCCCGGATCATACTAGATGGATCGGCATACTTGGCCCGGCCTTCATCCACCATCCGTGGTGCGGAACCATGAATTGCTTCAAACATGGCATATTTCTTGCCAATATTAGCTGAGCCTGCCGTACCCACACCACCTTGAAATTCAGCCGCTTCGTCCGTCAAAATATCGCCGTATAAGTTGGGTAGGGCTATGACCCGGAACTGCGTGCGGCGCTTCGGATCGATTAATTTTGCTGTCATTATGTCAATATACCAGTCATCTACTTCAATATCAGGGTATTCCTTAGCAATTTCATAGCCGATCTTCAGAAATTTACCATCGGTGGTCTTCACCACATTAGCTTTAGTGACCAGGGTAACTTTGTTAATATTATGTATTTCTGCGTATTCAAAAGCCAGGCGCAGCAACCTCTCTGATCCCTGTGTAGTCGTAACCGTAAAATCCAAAGCCAGGTCATCTGATACATCTACACCTTTACTGCCCAGTGCGTAGGCACCTTCCGTATTTTCTCTGAAAAATACCCAGTCTATCCCTTCACTGAGTACACGTACTGGACGTACATTAGCAAATAAATCCAATTCTTTGCGCAGGGCTACATTTGCGCTTTCAATATTCGGCCAGTGGTCCCCTTTTCTTGGTGTTGTGGTTGGACCTTTAAGTGTTACGTGGCATTTTATTATTTCATCCAGCACATCATCTGGTATCGCCTGGTGCACCTCGGCTCGTTTTTCTATCGTTAAGCCCTCAATAACCCGAAAGGTAATTTTTCCTGCATCCAGTGCCCCCTGTAGCAGACTCTCCAACACACGCCGTGCTTCAGCAGCGATAAATGGACCGATCCCATCTCCGCCAATGATACCTACGATAATAGGAGACAATGCCGTATAATCAGTCCATTCTACCTTGGCACTTAACCGGTCTACTCGCGCCAGTTGATCCTGCAATATCTTTTGGAAATGTACAGTTGCCTTTTCTATATGTTTATCAGTCATGTTTATTTTTCAGTTTTCGCCGTAGTTGCAGCCTTATCTTTTTTTACTTGTTTATCATTCTTTTTTTTCTTTTTCTTCTCTTTATTGTCTTTATTGTCATCTTTGGATTGATCCTTGTAATCGGTGAGATAAAAGCCAGAACCTTTAAAAATCAGTCCAGAACCACCACTGATAACCCTAGTTACGTTGCAATGTTTTTCCTCACAATCAGGCCGTTTCGTTAATGGCCTAGATGACATAGTTTGAAAATTTTCAAACCGCTCACCGCACTCATTGCAGATATAATCGTATGTCGGCATAAATTTATGTTTTCTTGATCAATTCCGGGGGAAAATCAGCCCAGGAATTTATAATAGTTTATATATTTAATTTAGACTTTAACTGCGTTTCTACAATTGCTGGCACATAAGCGGATATGTCGCCGTCCAGGGCTGCAATTTCCTTGACTACCGTCGAGTTCAAGTGCATATATTTTTCATCAGGCATCATAAAAATAGTGCTGATTTCCGGTGCCAGCGAACGATTCATCAGCGCCATCTGGAATTCATATTCGAAGTCACTAATTGAACGCAGGCCCCTGATCAATGCTATCGCTTCATTCTCTTTTGCAAAATTTACAATCAATACAGTGGTTGAACTGACGGATATATTACTTAGACTCTCAATAGAAGCTTGGATTAGATCAATACGTTCTTCCACAGTGAATAAGGAGTCCTTTTTGGGGTTATTAGCGACGGCAAGAATCACATGATCAAACAGGCCGGCTGCCCGTTCGGCGATGTCTAGGTGACCGTTGGTGACGGGGTCAAATGTGCCCGGATAAATAATTTTTTTCAAACTGTTTTGGTCCAAATTGTAATCATAGTATCACCGAACCGTTTACTGCGACCTCCCACAGGAACTGATTCTCTAGATGATGTCTCCAAAACAAATCTACCATTAATTAACAATGTGGTTAAACATTTTTCCACAAGCTTGGTTGTATCAATTTTTCCATAAGGAGGGTCAGCGAAAATGATATCATACTCATGTCGTACTCGCAAGTAGCGGATCCACTCTTTATGCGCCACTTTTATATCAACCTGATCCTGCAAGATTTGGCTGTTCACATGTATTAATCGCACATTTCGTCTGTCGTTATCAACAAATGTGACCGCAGCTGCACCCCGGCTAGCCGCCTCAAATCCAAGAATCCCGCTCCCCGCAAAAAGATCTAATACTGAACAGCCATCCAAATCACCTAACATATCAAATATACTTTTTCTTACCCGGGATGTAGTAGGTCGGTAGCTAGCTTTCGCGATTGTGCGTATTTTTTTCCCTTTAAAACGTCCAGCTAAAATATTCATGGAACAGTTACCATATCCAAGTGATCGTCCTATTGCGGTTTCATTTTGGGATGAATAATGGAAAGATAGAATGTACCGGTGGCTTGCAGCTCTTCTGGATCCGCCCTATAGATCAGCTTTCTAATTAGCAGATTACTTGCTATTCCAGATACCTTACTCAAAAATTTCCGCACTTGTATTTCGCCTTCCACTTGCACAATAAGAGGTGTTTGCAATTGATTAACTAATTTTTTGGGACTTTGTTCATTAAAACGAAGTGCGGGGTAGTTTACTTTCAGAATGCTGAAAATAGCGTCAACCGTAAGTTCTACATTTTGAGGCTCTGAAAAAAGATCTGTATATACTAATTCAAGATCAGCGTAATGTTTATACCCTCCACAGCAATCTATTACATCACGATTTGTTGCAATGGTCAGGCCAATATCCGCTGGTTTCCAATCGGGAATTTCACCGCCAACAAATTCTACGCTTAGGATTGTTTGGCTTGATGAAAGATAAGTTAATTGTCCAAGTTCTAAGGTCATAAATACTTTGATCAAACCTCGTTCTACTGCAGCGGATTGTAGCCAGATCTTTCCATCCCCGGTGAGCGACTCACCAGATGGCATTCGAGAAATTATTTTTGGAAGAATACGGTCTAGAACCACAATTTTCTCATTCAGTTCACTGACCGCGTTTATGTATTCATATTCCAGACGAGGCACTTTGCTAACTATTACTTCTTTGTAATAGATGGTTCCCCCAAATGATCCCAGCAGTAGCAGCGCGGTGAGGAATGATATGATCTGTTCGCTTGACCAATGAAGATTAACCCTATAATTTCGTGTAGATTTTTGTTTTCGGAATAAAGAAATAATCTGCTGTCCTGGAAAACGAAACCCAATCCTTTTCTTTATTATCAGTTTTTCTGGTTCCGGTTCATCGGCATCCTCTGCTGGAAGAGCATTATCCACAATGGCAAGTTTCGGATCGGTTTTATCCATGGGTTCATCTTCTATTGGCGGTGCGATAATTTCATATTCATGATACAAACGGTCTATAACTCCAACGGGCTCAAACATGTTCAAGCCTAGATTAATATCGGGACGGGTGATCATGGTTGATAAAACAATTTTATGGACCAGTTTCATATCGGGCTCTATCTTAACATCATCCATACGTACGCCGGCAAACAATCTAGGTTGCTGCGGCTTGAATCGTTCCCAGTGTTTACTTCTAGCTGCAGACAAATCATCGAGGCATATTGTCCAAGGCGGATTATTCCTCATCGTGAATTTTGCGTTCAGCAATTGTTGTAATATGCTTTTATTGCCGAATGAATCGATGCACTTCAAACCACTTTTCCCATAGGTTACCGTACCGCCATTGATATGATCCCTACCCATATGAAATACATCGTAATGAGAACTGGTCAACTTAATGGTCATGATTGGCAGTACTCCCAGCGCGGACAGTACCATCGATTCGGTACCCAGCCATACTGGTGAACCGGAAAATGTCCGTAAAATCTTTTTTATGGCCTGGATAAGAAAATCATGCATGTATATGATGTGCCCCTGGCGCCTGTCGTTGTATAATTCGATAAATGCCTGAAACTTTTTTGCTGTTGGTCCCCAGCGTTTTTCTTTCTTCCATTCTACCATGGTGATTATATCTGCATCAGACATATCTTGCTCAGTTTGAAATGCTTCGTGGTTTACAAGGGCATCTGATAAACATACAAGAATCTCATTACCAGTAATAAATACCTTGTCATTGGCTGCCTGAATACCATGTATCAAATGATTGACCGCGAGTTCTTCGCGACTAAGATCTTCCACAAGCGAACCCTGGAGATCAAACGCTGTTATACTGACTAATAAAGGACTGTTGCGTACCCGTGAATAATGGGCAAGTGATATCTGAGTGTCAGATATATAGAGGGCGATCACACCAGCCGGTCACTGGTCCCAACTGCGCGATCCGTCTTCAATATATCCGTGATTACGAGTATTGAATGAGAATAAAAGGTACCTTCCCTCACTATAAATGCCTTCTATCGGGCTAGAAACACGCAATACCTCGCCTTCGTCTTTTAGATTGACCACTATTTTTTCTCTGGTTAGAGGACAGTAGAAGTTCGAAGAATCAGGCATGTAACTATCATAATACGATACCACTTCAGATCGCTGTTTCATTTCAAAACCAAGATCCGCAATAAACCCTTCCTCGATCAAAATGGTCGGCAAATCTTTCTTTGTAACAAAGCTTGTATCATTTTGGTTCATTTCTTCAGAAAATATCACTACTGTATGAATGGTATCGATGAGCGTATCACGGCGTGTCTTAAGAATACCAAATGTTGTGTCGAATTCTACGTCATATCCTTCCGGTATCAATACGTTCACACTTTCCCCAACCAATTCAAAGGTACGTTCACCAAAATAGGTGGAATCGGCCATAACAGAATCACGGACAGCATTCACAACATTCATGGCCCAAAGTCCATTTTCTTCATAGCCATCAGTCAGGATTTTATAAAAATATTCCACGTCATATACGGTCTGAATGTTAAACCTCGCATCATCCGCAGCCGTTGCTTCTTCAACCCAAATGGCACTAGGCACATATATGGAGATAATCATGAAGAAAAATGCTAGTACAATGCCTAGTTCTATCAGGTCTGAGTAAAGTTTCCGCTTGGTCTCATCCATTGTGATAAAATTCCATAGTTCAATGTTATGTTCGTTTTAACCTTTTCAAGCGGTTTGCCACCAATACCCTTAACATTATTAAGATTCTCAATTGTTTTAAATCTGCCGAAATCATTTTTTAGCCTATGATTTGATCGAAAGTTACCAACTCAACCGATGGTAAATTGCCCAATTCACCTTTCCAGGAGTCATTAATATTAACCAAAGTCTGGGACGATTCTTTGCTCTTTTCTACTACGGCATTAGTGTATACAGTCATTGATATACCGGAATGTTCCAATAGATCTGAATTTGCGTTAGCTTGAAATAACCCTTCCTGCTGGATCTCTTTTGGTGTCGGGCCTGTTTTTAGCAATGTATTTTTATACGCCATTGCTAATACACCAAGGGTCAATGCGGCTGATAAAAACTTTAATACTATTTTTTCCTGTTTTATTAACAACTCCACTAGATTTTTATCTTTTTGAACATATTTTTTGGCAAACCGTCTGCGACGGCTAGTTCCTGAAATATTTTTCGCGTATTTTTTGAAAGTTTTTTAGGTGTCTCAACTTGAATTTTCACTAATTGATCTCCCCTATTCGATTGACGGACGCGAGGAAACCCCTTGCTCCGCATTCTTAAAATTTGTCCGGCTTGAATACCAGCCGGGATTTTTAGCTTTGCTTTCCCATCCAAAGTTGGTACTTCTAATGTTGTTCCAAGAGCTGCTTGTGAAAAAGCAATATGCGCTTCAATGAAAACATCATCACCATTGCGTATGAAAAATTCGTGATCCTTTTCCTCAAACAATACGTTGAGGTTACCGGCCACACCATTGATATCTTCATTACCCTTACCATCAACTGTCATGTAATTTCCCTCTTCCACACCGGCAGGTATCTTAATTTTTATTGTTTCTTCTTTTTTTATCATTCCATCAGGTCCAGCGCCACTTGGTCGATTACCTACTATCTTTCCAGATCCACGGCATTGAGGACAGGTCGATGAAGAACGCATTTGACCCAGTATTGTGTTCGATATCTGCGAAACCTGGCCGTGACCGTGACAAATGGAACAATTCGTAAACTTCGTATCCGGGGCTATTACAGATCGCTTGATCTTAATCGTTTTTTCCACACCACTGGCAATATCTTCAAGTTTTAATTGTATCCGTATGCGTATGTCCTTTCCACGCTGGCGACCGCCGCTGCGTCTGCCACCTCCAAATAAACTGCTTAATATATCATCGCCACCAAAAACATCCCCAAATTGGCTAAATATATCATCCATGGACATATGCACGCCACCGCCAAACCCGCTGCCTTGCTGTCCCATGCCAACGCCAGCGTGACCAAACTGATCATATTGTGCCCGTTTATTACTATCACTCAACACACCATACGCTTCAGCCGCTTCCTTAAATGTTTTTTCCGCTTCCTTATCTCCCGGATTTTTATCAGGATGATACTTCAGTGCAATTTTACGGTAAGCCCGCTTGAGTTCAGCGCTAGAATCACCACGATCTACACCCAGAATTTCATAAAAATCTCTCATGTTTTATTCACTACTACTTTAGCGTGACGGATAACACGATCCCTATACTTGTATCCTTTTTCAAATACCTCGATAATCTCATTATCATTTTTATCTTCTTCCTGCCGTACCATTAATGCATCGTGTAATTCCGAGTCGAGTAAATCACCAATTTCACCAAAAGGAGTAACATTCAATTCTGAAAATATTTTTTCAATCTTGGACTGAATAAGTTCCATACCTTCTTTTAAACTTCGATCGAGGTCATCATTGTCCTCTATAACAGCGTAAAGTCTTTCCATGTCATCTACAACACTGATCATAGCCTTGATAACATCCTTACCTTCATACTGAATCAGATCTAAGATCTCTTTTTCTTTCCTTTTTCGAAAATTTTCGAATTCTGCTTTCAAACGCAGTTGTTTTTCCTCCACATTCATAAGTTGCTTGGTTAATTCTTCGATAACGAGTTTATCCTTATTAATCTTTGCAGCAGGTTTAGCACCTTTTTTTATAGGTGTATTTTCCTTCTTAGGTGTTTGCTTCTTTTTTTTATCTTCTTTAGGAGACATTGCCTATGATTTCAGTGAAATTAGTTAATATTGTTTTTATTTGTTCGTACGGAAGTCGTGTTGGGCCCAATATTGCCATTTGACCCTGGATATCCTCATTACCAAAGGGATTGGTTACTATTGAATAATCAGTAAAATTGGAATCACCCATTTCATTTCCGATCAGAATATTTTTACTATCGGCTATCAAATATTTATCGAAATACCCCTCCAGAGATTTTTCATTGAACAAGGCCATCAAGGTTTGCAATTTCTCAATTTCATGAAATTCGGGATAATCTAATAATTGTAAAAATGATGATGTATAGATGAGTTTGTCACCAGAAATAACAAAATGTTTATCGGAATTTTGAATCAACACCTGTACAATCTCATGATTATATACATCTGTATCCCGCATCCGATCCAGTATTGTATCCTGAATTTCATCTAAAGACAGTCCCAGCAGTCTATCTTTCAGTGCTTGATTAATGATTTTAAGGGCCGAGTCTTTTATAGCAAGGTCAAGGTTTAGCACAATTGAGCGTATGAAACCTGACTTTAAAGCCAATACCACCATAATACGATCCGACGCCATTTGTACCAGCTCAATATCAGTTAAAATACTTCTTTGCTGATGGGAAACCATTACTACACCAAAGAGGCGGCTTATCTTACCCAACATTAATGCGGTTGCCTGAAGCAAATCTTCAAGATTATTTGCCACTGCAGATAAACTATTTGAAACATTATCATATTCATCGATCATACTAGTATTATTCGGGATAAGTGCATCCACATAGTATCTGTAACCACTATCAGTAGGTAGTCTTCCCGAAGAGGTATGCATATGTTTCAACAGGCCTTTTTTCTCCAATTCTGCCAGTGTATTTCGAATGGTAGCTGGACTGATTGAATGAAAATAGCTATTGCACAATTTTTTCGAACTGATCGGCACACCAGATGAAATGAACTCCTCAATGGTTGTTTTAAGGATCAAATTTTCTCTATCATTCAGTGTCATCATTTTTTAATTGATTATATCTAATAAAATTTAGATAATTATCTGACAATATTTCAACAAGGCAACCACACCATAGAATTTATGGTAGAAAGCGGGCCACAGCACGTAAACTGCCAATAAAACTTATGGAGATTCCAATAAGCAGCATAAATGATGCTGCGGCTGGATCCATTCGAATCGTCATTGAGCTAATTTGTGTCAAAATATTGTTACCTATCTGTAAACATAATGTCAATACTAGGAATGCAATAAATGATCCAATAAAACCTTGCAGAATTCCTTCGATTAAAAATGGTACTTTAACGAATGTATTGGTTGCACCAATAATATGCAGGTCCTGGATCAAATCTTTTTTAGCATAGATCGTCAATTTAATTGTGTTTGATATAATACTGATTGTAATAAGCATTATACCAATGCACACAAAAAATAATATTCTTGTAAAACGATTATTAAATCCCTCAATACGCTGGATAAGTTTCCCTTGATGCTCTATATTATCGATGCCTGACAAACTTTCTATCCGCGTCACAATTGGCATGATATCTAATTCATCTTCTCCGGTTCTATTTAAATTAATCACGCAACTCATCGGCAATGGATTGCGCTGAATATAATCAAGGATATTTTCTCCAAACTGTTTCTCAAAAATCTTTGTAGCATTTTCTCTATCAATAAATGTTGTATTTCTGACACCTGGAAATGAGTCGATTTTTTTGACAACATCAAGTGCTGCTTCTTTAGCCAAATCAGACTCGAAAAACACTTCAATTTTGTATTTAGTTCGCAAATAGTAAATCAATTTATTTGTGTTTTTCCTAACGATTAAAAGCGATCCGATAATAAGCATGGTCAGGAATACTGAAAATACTGCGGAGAATACGGTTAATTTATGACGCAATAGATTGCGAAAGCCTTCGGCGAAAAGAAATAATGCGCGGTCTAGCATCAGTTTTTTCGCAAAATCCCTTGTTGAATTTCCATGATTCTATGCCCGCGCCCTTTTATCAGGTTATAGTTATGGGAGGCCATCAATACTGCTGTTCCCTCGTGATTAACGGCTTCTAATAATTTCAGCAGTTCAAAAGATGTAATTGGGTCAAGATTTCCAGTGGGTTCATCTGCCAGGATAATTTCGGGATCTTTTACCAATGCTCGTGCTATGCAGGCACGTTGTTGTTCTCCGCCAGATAATTCATCTGGCGCATGATCTTCTTTTCCTACAAGTCCAACCTGATCGATTATATTTTCCACACGATCCGGTATTTCACTATGTCTTGCACCTATGACATAGAGGGGTAGAGCTATATTTTCATATAAATTCCGGTCACGTAGTAAATGATAGTCTTGGAATATCATTCCAACACTGCGACGCAAAAAGGGAATTTTTCGTTTTTTGATTTTGTCGGATCGAAATCTGCCTGTCGTAACTACACCACTTTGCGGCAGCATGGCCATGTAGATTAATTTCATAATCGTGGTTTTTCCTGAACCGGTTGGACCAATTAAAAATGTGAATTCAGCATCATCCATGGTAAAGTTGACATTTTTCACTCCGTAGCCTTTCTCATAGGAATAGGTCACATTTTCCATCTGAATCATGCGTTAAATCTAAGATTTGTGTTAGTGCTTGTCCATGAATACATAATTGAATTCACGATTTAAAACATCTGGAAAATAAACACACCATAACCTAGTAGTAGCAAAATCGCCGTTCCTCGATGGATAGGTTGTGGCATAAGACCAATGGGGATTAAAATAAATCCATAAACGACCATATAGGGAATTTCAAAATGTATGATTTCTACAGGCGACTCTAGCGGACTTATCACTGAAACAAGTCCAATCACTGATAGTAAGTTAAATAAATTGGAACCAATGATATTACCGATTGATATAGCACTTTCCTTTCGAAATGCAGCAATGACCGAAGTTGCAAGCTCAGGTAAGGAAGTACCCAGAGCAACAATAGTCATACCGATAACTATTTCGCTTACACCAAAATAACGTGCAATATCCATCGCACCAGTGATAAATATATTTGCACCAAAAGAAAGAAAAATGATTCCGAACATGACCAGTAATAATGATTTTGATAAAGGTACGTTTTGGTTTATTTGGCCAATTTCAGGATCCTTGTTCTTTGGGGAATGTATAATAGCAAACCAGGTATATGCTATTATACAAGCGAACAGGATCAGGCCCTCCATTCGGATTATCTCACCATCCATGCAAAAGTAGGTAAAAAGCAAACATACAATCATGTAAATACCCAGGTCTATTTTTATCTGGGTAAATTTCATGGTAATGGGAAATACAAGTGAACTTAATCCCAAGACCAGCCCAACATTAGCAATATTTGATCCGACAACATTACCGACTGCGATAGTAGGTGATCCTTCAAGTGCCGCCGTAAGACTAACAACCAATTCAGGTAATGACGTACCAAATGCAACCACAGTTAAACCAATCACTATGGTTGATAATCCAAAATATTTTGCTAATTGACTGCCACCTTTCACAATCCAATCGGCGCCATAAAACAACAAGACACTGCCAGTGATCAAGTAGATGGATCCGATGCTCACAAAAGCACCGAAAAATTATCACATATCACTTATATATTCCGTGGTCATTAATATATTCCCATACTGGTTGGGTTACCATATAGCGAATTGTTTTATTTTTTCGCCAGCGCGATCGGATCGTTGAGGAACCTATTTCAAATCGCGGAATACTGGCAAATCGTACCTTACGTAATATCCAATTTGATATATCACTTGGAAGAAACCCTGGCCTTAGGGCAACAATAACGTGACATTCATCCAGGATTTCCCTTGGCTCTTTCCAAGTATGGAAAGTCTGCAGTGAATCACTACCTATCAAATAGTACAATTCACTAGAATCGCAATCTTGATCACTTTTGTATTCCATAATTGTATCTATTGCATAGCTGGTGCCGCCGCGCTGAATTTCAAGATCACAAATCTCAAAATGGGGATTACTAGTAACACCCATTCTTAACATGGCCAAACGATCTTTTATATTAGTAATATTATTTTTTTGTGGAGTTTCAAATGTTGGAATAAAAACAATTTTATCAAAATTTTCAGATTCAAAAATTGTCTGTGCAACGAGCAGATGCCCAATATGCGGTGGATCGAATGTGCCACCAAACAAACAGATCTTTTTTCGCCTAGACACTTAATCGGGAGTTTTTATTTTTTGAATATAGCTTAATGCATCCTGCCGTAGATCAGTCGAAATTATTTGACTATCGTGTTCAGAAAGGTATTGTTCCGCTTCTTTTTTTTTCTTCATTTTACTATAGCAGCGAATAATTCCAACATGACCCTTTTCCAATATATCTGTATCATAATAATTATCGATTAATCCCTCAAATGCCATAATTGCCGATTGGTATTCCTCCATTTTTATGTAAAGAACACCGGTTTCATATTCCTTCCTGGCTAGTTTATTACGCAATTCATCAATCAGTCCCTGCGCTTCTTCTCTGTATTCAGAATTCGAATAATCATCAAGAAGCTCCTGCAGTTTGCTTAATGCTTTTTCTGTATTTGTCTGATCGTTATAGTATTTGGGGGACTCATTTACATAACATTGACAGACTCTCCAGCGTGCCTTTTCTACATACGGGCTAAATCCCATACGTCTAATGAGACGGCCATATTCAGCTATTGCTAAAAGATATTCTTTGTTGAAATAATATGATTCCGCTAAGTAGAATTGCGCATCATCTCCAAGGTCAGTGTGAGTACCTCTAATCACTAGATTATTAAATTCCTCCTGAGCACGTAAATATTTCTTCTTATCAAGGAATTTCTTCGCCCGCTCAAATTGTACTTCAATATCCTCTTCCTGTTGTGATTGAAAGGAAGCACATCCCCAAAAAATACTTAAGGTGATAAAAATTAGATATAGATAATAATTTCTTACCAATGTAGTGATATCGTAATCCCTCCAACGCCATATTTTGAATGTTGATTATATAATAATCCTACATTGGTCTGGACTTTTTGTTCTTTTGTTGGTCTGTTTCTAGTTTGTGTAGACCATACAGCTTCCAATGCACTGATAACATGGTTAAACATGACCGCACTCACAGCGAATTTTGCAATATTCAAATAATTATTTGAACGTGCCCTTTGATCGACATAACCCTCTTTATTATGAGTAGAAATAATAATCTCCGTACTGTCCCCTACATCCTTCCCTACTTCAAACCATAATTGGGTATCAGATGGATCATAACAATCAGTCCAGCCGCCCACAAATTGATCGTATTTCCCAATATTTTCGTAAAAATCTCTATCTCTAAGTACGTTTACTTCACCCGTATAAACCCAATGAGCGTTATTCTCTAATGAATCAGAAGAAACGTAGTTCCCGTATTGCTCAGCCAGGTTGCCTGATAAAACCAGAATTAGTTTATGGGTACCATTTATATGTACGTCAGCATAGTTCCCTAGGGGAGTATTTAAGGTATTAGATACCCATGTTTTTAAATCCCAGTTCTGATCTGCGAATATTTCATATTTTATACGAATATCTTCGGCTTTTTTTCGCCATTGTAATCCACTGAAAATAGAAGCCACTTCAATACCTGCGAATAATCCAATTTTCCATGCCGGTGATTTATTATACCATTGACCAACGCCAGGCAGAATTAAGGAATAGAGCATTGGTCGCGCTGGATATACAACTAGAGAATCCTCTGGCTCTACCATTTCTAGTGCATCAGGCAACGAATCTTGATCCAGGAAAAAGAAATTCGTTGAGAGCACTGGTAGAAATCGGCTATCAAGGCTGTACAGATCATTAGCACCTAAGTAACTGGCCACTGCAAAAATGATTAATAAATACCTCATGTTATCAAAATCCGAATAAGATAGTCAGGTAAAACCGTTGTTCCTGACCATAAGTTACACTTTTATTATTTATTTGCCGCTGGAATGTATCTAATCCTTGGTGTAATTCTAATCCAATAGCAGTCGGGAAATTATAAAAGGAAAACCCATTAATTCGCCATTGAATTCCTACCGAACGCAACCAGTTTGGTTCATCAATGCTACGGACCCAGGCATCGCCAATTTGCCCGATAAAACCTAACGTGCTGTTTTGCATAATAAACCAACCTAGTGGTATATGTTTTTCGCGGAAAATTGGTACTCGTAGCGTCCCCGTTGCAATAGCGATAGACTTGCCTTCAATACTGTAAAAAGGATATCCTTTCAGACCGTTTAGTCCACCAGCGAAAAAATGAAAGAAAGAATCCGCTTCTACATTGCTGATGGTTCCGGCAATTGATTCCAGACTAATTGTCATACGGTTGGTAGCAGGAATGGAAAAAAATAAAGAACTTGATTGTAGCATTCTCCAAAGATCATTATTCGCCCAATTCGGTATTAATGTTCCAGCATCGGAAAGGTCCAACCCTTCAATAAAGTTATTTTTTTCATAAGTAATATCTACATCCAACTTAAATCCTCTAGAAGGATTAATATCACTATCCACTAATCGTTTGACACCATTAACCGATAATCTGACACCAGAAATAAGTCCTTTGTAATAATCATAGGCCAGGCCTGCTTCTAATCCTTGGATACCCTCCACGGTCTCTTTGATAAATGCTCTATATTGTTGCCAAGAAGAAAATAATTCCAGTTTTCCTAGACCAAACAAAGGAAATCGCAACCCACCATCAAATTGAACCAGACGAAAACGCAAACGATCATCCAACGGATATACAGAATACCGATTTTTTTCCTGGATATTCCTAGTTAAATAAAATACCTCAGCGAATAGAGTTGGATATAAACGCCGAAATTCAAAAATAAAAAACAAGTCTAAATCTTTTGCTGTATTCATGCTAGCGCCGCCAAAAAGACTTAAACGATCAAGAATTTCATTTGAAAAGAAATACCAACCCAACTTGATCGTTTGATAATCACCCATTATTTTGGGACTCACGAACATGGTTGTAAAATCATCCTCATACGATTTTGCAGGTAGATCAACCTGTTCAATAATTGGTTCCGCAAGTCCTGAATTCCGTTGCCAGTAGTTAGGATCATAGCCCACAGTTTTTTGATCCACCAAAGTAGTACTATCCAGTATAGCTATTTTATATGATCCATTCTCATATAGAGAATACGCTACTTGACCTGAAGCATTAACAGCAGGCATAAACGCACCGCCCATTACATTCGTAATATATCCGCCAGTCATAGTTTTCTCATCAATTACGTATAGGTTGAAAACGCCGGATCTGTCATCTGAATAAATAAGATGTCCTGCTGAGATATTGATATCCCTTTCGTCCCATTCCCGATTCGCAAAAACAAAACCAAGCGTCGAATCAGCTAGCGACAGGTATGCAATATCACGAAAGTGATTTCTGGTAACATCAAATAATATTCTATTCTTTTCTTTATCGTAGGCCAAACTGCTAAGCATCCTACGATCTTCAAAATTTGTAAGTCGTTGTGTTCTTCGGGATTTGAGATCGATACGATAAATATTCTGCCCACCATCTTGCGTTGCCAGATATATGAGCGTACTATCCATGGGTACAAAATATGGAGAAAAAGCTCGGGCATCTTTTGTCAAGCGCGTTTCTTGCGCTGTATTTAAGTCAAATTCGTATAAGTCAAAGTATTTAGATCCTTTCTTATTTGGATATTTTGCTTTTTTCGCATAGTATAAGGTTGCCCCATTATTATTCCATGTGGGGGCCGTAACAACACCAGATTGGATATTCTCAGCATTATTGGCTTCCAGATCATATACAAAAAGATCCGTCTGTCCAAAAAAATCATTTTCCTCATTTGAAAGATAGGCAATATGTTTTCCATTCGGCGACCAAACTGGATGAAGATTGGCCGTTCCCTCCCCTGCAATTATCCTGCCCTGCACTTCGGTAGACCGTATGGATTGTGTTAAAAGGCCATACCCGTTATCCAGGCTTTTCTTATAAAGATCATATAATTCATTTCCAGAGATCCCGATTGAGTTTTCAATAGCATTACTTACTGAGAACTGCAGTGGCGATGAAAGTGCCAATACAATTTCTTTTAATTTATTGGCCCCATAGGATAGCGCAATAAAACGGCAAAGCTTATATCCAGCATTATAGGTGGACTCATTACCAATTCCGCTCTTCCCAAACGTGTTCATTTCGGTGAGAGTCAATAAGTTATTATTCATTACCCTATCGCGCAGTATCATATCCCGATGTGTATCCCAATTATCCCAATCAGCACCCTCATACATGTATTGAGCAGTACCCTCAGCTAACCACGGCGGAACAGTAGTCCCAGGGATAGCATAGCTCACCATCTTATTGGGATAGCCATATAATACATCTTTCCGTTTTTCATCTTCGTATCCTAACCACTGTAGGTAAGCTCCTGGAAAACGCAATCCTGCTTTCATTGATTTTTGCATAGAAACGATGTGGGTGTATTCATGTGTGATGACATTTTGTAACCAGCGATGGCTACCCCGCAACTCAAAATCCATAGGAGTTGCCCAAATAAGTATTTTATTATCGTAGTAGTAAGCCGCACCGTTGGAAATGTCATCCGTATCTAAAAAAACGATATCCGTTTTCTCTGATGGCTCGTATTTATAAAGTTGGGTAATAAATGGGTAGATTTTTTCAGCAACAAACGCGCCCTCTCTGGCAGTACCTTCACTATCCTCATAAAAATGGATTTGAAAATGATCGGTTTCAAATGTCTTCCAATCTATTTCAGGGTGATTATAATAATCCTGACAAATCACTAGACTCAATAACAACAGATAAAGCAGTATTACCCTTAAAAAAAACATTAGTGTATGACTGCTACTTTCAAAACTTTTGTTTCAGATTGATCGCCATTCCAAGCGGTTACATTTGCAAAATAAATGCCTGGTTCAATATCTCTCACACGCCAACTTTCCTCCTCAATTGCACTTTTTAGAGGTCCCTCAAAATTGATTTTTCTGATGAAATATCCTGCTAAATCATAGATAATAATTTCAATCCGATCAGCTGATTCTACAGCAACACGGAAATAAACATGATCATCGTAAACTGGGTTGGGATAAGCATATGTCCGGTCTTTATCGATCAATACAGAGTTAGGAATGCGCTTAGTAATATTCAAATGAAGAGTTCTCGTGTTGCCAAAGTCATGGTGAGTTGACGTCCATTCATTGTAATGATTCTCGCTGACCTCATCAAAATACCAAATGGCCGATGCTGTGACAATGGCATTCCGACCATCATACTCACTCAAGCATACAAGGTCACCATAATCTGTTAAACGATATTCAACCTGACCTTGCCAATTGATAACTATAATTTCCCCATTATCATTTTGAACTACAATTTCGGGATGATCATCGCCATATAAATTTTTTATTAACGCTGTTTGACCATGAGGATAATTAGACAAAGGAAAACCTGAGACAGTGACTCCATTCATATGTTTTGCCTCTAATGTTCCATAAAAGTTTGGTATGTCTACTAATTGGTAGTCTATATACAAATATTCAGCCTCACCATCGAGATTTAAATCAGCTGCTGAGGGTAATGAAACCTGATTTATACTATCCATAACACCATCTTTATTAATTATCCAAGTTGACACAAACCCTACATTTTGATTTTGTAAATATTGGTGATTCCCTAAAGTATCATTTACAAACAAAATTGTGTTAGCATTAAAACTATTTGTTGATTGCAAAATCATATCCTTTTGGTTTGCATCCCACGCAAAACGAGATACAATGGATGTAATGCTGTCTCGTTCAAAAATCAATAATTGGTTTGAACCGTCAAAATCGCCAACCGAAAAATCATAAACTTCATTATTTGTCGAAAAAAAATACTGTTTATTTAAAACGTCTACATCCTGGGCAAACCAGACACTGTCTTTCCCTCCCACGATTTCCATAACACCATCATTATCAAAATCATACACTAACCCAATGTGAAGTGAAGTATCCGGGAAACTATCTGCCAGTAATGAACTGGAAATAGTAAAACTCATTGTATCCGCTTGGATACTAATATCACTAATAATTATGGATGTTGATGCTCCTTCATTAGAAACGGTACTTGGATAAGTGAACGCACCAAATTCAGGCGCGAGTCCCTTCATACTTGGGTTAGCGCGTTCATATTCTGGATTCCCTTTGAACCACACATCACCGAAATATCCTGCTGATGGATCAGAAAAAAGAAAAATTGAGGGATAACCAATATCCTGAGCACCATCCGCTTCTTCCAAATCCACCCCTCTATTTGCACGATCATCATTTACGAGGTAATTATCAAGGCCATTAAAAATTTTATTTTCATCTATATGCCAGATTAATAGACCGGATGCCGGTAATCCCAGGTCATAATCCTGGATTGCAGTAACCACCCCATTTTCATCCTTTTCAATATCTACTGAATCAAAAAGAACTTCAACAAAAGGCGGGTATCGATCGGTATTCTCATAGATAAGATAGCGCGCCGAATCAATATACATATTTTCCCGGTACCAGTTCGTTCTATTCTCAATTAGAAAATATTCAGTTTCATTGATTGGGATTTGCACCAAGTTATTCTCTGACCTGCTTGGTAAATTGATCATTTTAGATGGAATAGCTAAATATGGTAATTCCCAGCCTGCAAATTTCCGACTCCATGCATCGGGTGGGGCTGGTATTAGTCCCCGACCATTGTTTGACCCTTGATCCATAAGACCAAAAATTCCGATGCCACTCTGCCCTGAATTCGTGTCCCATAGGGGCGGTAACCCAATGGCAAAACCTAACATTAATGCAAATGTCCCCGTTAGCCCATATTGGTAGTCACATGGTTGCTCAGTATCTAAGAAAATATTTTCGGACTCTTGATAAAATAAATGATTCTGGGTTTCTGGTAAAATTATACCCTGATTTATTGTAGCTGGACCAATTTGTAGCATTCCACCGACAAATTCCTGTAACATATCACCATCAATAAATGTTGAAGGTATATCCTCTGGGGTGGGGTCTAAAAATGGTAAGGAAAAATCTTGGCCTATACCAGCATGGAAAATCACAACATGATCATAATTTGAAAAATCAATCTCATCATCATTGTATGCAGCTTCTATTGCATCACGAAATAATTCAGTTAATCGTTGATCATGCAGGTCAGTCTGGTTATAAGGATGATAATAATCCATCTTTTTGGTCAATACATAACTATCGTCATCAGAAAGTGGAAATACAATAGACTGATCAAGGTCCAAGCCAAATTTACCATAAGAGACTGAGCGAAAATAATTATTCACAGCTACTAACTGAGATTCGAAATAGGATCGATCGTGAGGTACAGGGTCGATTGTATACCTACCGCAAGTATCAATAGGAGCATTTAGCATGAATGAACCATTTCCTGTTGTTCCGGGAGAATCATCCGCTATAAATGATACCCTAATCGCAGCAATACGAACAGAGCCATTTATTTCTGCAAAACAGGGATAAAGTGAAGCAGAAATTATCAGGATAATTACAATCCTACGCATTTATAGTTTGTTTATTTTTCGCGGAATAGTTTAAAATTCGATATTTAGAGAAAAGCGCATGGTATTTGCTAGTGGGTGGCCTGGTTCGCCTGATGTATATCCAAAATCAAAACCATAACCCGCAAATCGCAGACCGACACCAAAGGTTGGATTACTTATTTTCCCAGTTTTATCATAAAGATAACCCATCCGCAAAGCAAAGTAACTAGAATACCAATATTCCATGCCAATATTGTGGACAAGCTTATCGAGTTCATTCTGAATTGTCCTAGCAGAGCCACTACCAACTTCCTTTTGACCAAATTCATTATATTTACCCCAAGCTGCGTCACCGGGAGAAGCGTCGCCTGGTTCCATTTCTCCCTCGTCGGGGTCTATCTCACCATTTCCATTTATATCATTCCAGCGAAATCCACCTATTTGTCGGTCAGGATCATTCCCAGGGGTAGCCAAATCAATATCTCCGCCAAGTAACCAGTCATCCACCCACGATGTGAAAATAGCAAAATAAATTGGATCTGTATGCTCTGTCTCCTGCTGGCCATCCTTATTGAAATCAGCATTTTTATCTGATTGATGACCATCTTCATCGAAACCACCAATATAACCATCGTCATCCCAGTCCATTGCCGGGTAGGATGATACCAGCAATTTATCTACATCATATACAACGTTAAGTTTATTGAACTCAGAATTAACAACGGCATAGTTAAATCCTAAAGTTAGATTAGTAGGCTGTGGATCTGCTTGTGCGGGGTCAATAAAAGAAACTTTAGGGCCAATATTGGTAACAGTCAACCCCAAATTGAGACGAGGTATGAGGAACTCTTTGCGAAGATAACCTATATCAAAACCGAAATCAGTGGATGTACCCTTACCCTGTTCATTACCTGCACCTAGTTCAACCAAATGCTGATAAGAAATTTTCGCATTAATGCCTAAGGATGAATTCTGTGAGAGCAATGCACTGTACGAAATGGTTGCTGCCATCATATAACTAGTAAATTTACCAAGATAATCGTCTGGAGTCTCCCCCATACGTATCTGCTCACCCAGATTGAGGTAAATAATATGACCGCCTAATGTACCCAAATATGGAAAATGACGGCGAAAGGCAAGGAATTCATAATAGAGATCATCGGCTAAATTAGGAAGCCAGTTTACGTGCATTATCGCCATTTCGGATCCTTCAAGAAATGCTAGACCAGCAGGATTCCAATAGCTAGCGTAAACATCATTGGCTACTGCGACCTGTGCTTCACCCATTCCACCTGCACGCGCACCAGGTGATATCAGTAAAAATATTGCCCCCGCTTCACTTTGCGCAAAGAGTGGGCCTATACTTGTCAAAAGGATAAGCGTACAAGTTATCGCTAATCGTTTCATTATATTCTCCCGTCCTCAGGACATCCTGAGATCTATTCTATTATTCTTAGCTGTTAGCTTTTACGGTCGATAAGATTATCCTTTTAACGCCGGCAAATATATCGAGGGCGCTGATCATCAGTCAAGATATGATTTTTAATGTGTGATTGTTCCCACATTTTCGAAAATATAGTATATTTATAAAACCTATTGCAATAATCGCAATAATCCTAACGACAATATCGGTAAATAAGTAATAGCTAGTACTACTACAAGACTTAACAAGAAAAAAGGTAATGTAGCCTTATAAACCACCGGCATATCTTTATCAAATCTATAGGCGGATAGAAATAAATTCATTCCTACCGGCGGCGTTAGATATCCTAGCTCCAAATTTGCAATAAAAATCACGGCTAGATGGACAGGATGGATATCGGGAAACAAAATAAGTAGTGGTGTAATCAATGGCACGACTATGATAATTGCTGAAAAAATATCCATGAGACAGCCAACAACAAGTAGCAAAATATTCAATAACAGTAAAAAAACATATTTTGATGTGATGGTTTGCTGAACCCATTCCATTAATAACATCGGTATTTGTGCATCAACGATATAACTAGTAAGACCCATGGCTACGCCCAGTATAATTAGTACACCACCTATTAGTGTCGCACAATCGATAATTATTCGTGGTATTTCTTTCATTTGCAAATCTTTATAAACAAAGACTTCAACTATAAATATATAAATCACTACTACTGCGGCAGTTTCAACTAATGTAGCATACCCGCCAAATACCCCAAAAAGTATCAGTAGTGGAATAATGGCCTCCAAATAGCTATTCTTTAACTCTGCCCATATTTTCTTAAGATGAAACGGCTGCCGCTCAACGTGTTGAGAATAACCTTGAAATATTGAATAACCTGCGACCGCAACTGATAATATTATTCCAGGAACTAGCCCTCCAATAAATAAATCTTTTATAGATACGTGAGCGGTAACACCATAAATAATTAAAGGCAGACTAGGTGGAAAAAGCAACCCTAAAGAACCGGCAAGTGTAATGAGACCCAATGAGAATTGCTCAGAATAACCTTCTTTACGAAGTAATGGAAAAAGTAATCCGCCCAAAGCCAATATCGTCACGCCCGACCCTCCGGTAAGGGCAGTAAAAAAACCGCATAATAACACGATAATCACTGGAGTACCCCCGGGCATCCAGCCAAATGCAGTTCTAAATAACTGCAGCATTCGTTCAGAAGCACGACTCTCGGCCAATATATATCCTGCTAAAGTAAATAATGGAATTGTTGGTAGTGATGGCGATACAACTATGCGGTAGGTTTCTGCAGATATTGCTGAAATCGGTATATAATCACTCCAGAAGAACAATACAGCCAAGCCGCCCAACCCTATAAATATTGGAGCACCAAAAATCATTGAGAATAGAATTAGGCCAACTGAACCCCACAAAAACAAACCATTATCTTGAAATGCATCCGTAAGACTAATGATAACAATAAATATTGTTATCATTAGCATAGTCGCCCTTAATAAATGATTTTTAGAACTTTTTAAAAATATCTGTGCAGCAATAAGTAGAAAGCCCAAGGGCATAATCGATTGGGCTACCCAGCGCAGTATACCTGGCGCTATATAGGTAGGATACTGGTATTCAACCATAACCAGATTTAGACTTCCCCAGAACAAGGCCAGAA
>Ga0257111_1000206_pt1 | contig 23417 bp, 21 predicted proteins | sample LP_taG_6_FD_191567 | JGI IMG/M metagenome (GOLD analysis project Ga0257111, IMG submission 191567) | Marine microbial communities from Northeast Subartic Pacific Ocean, Canada - LP_J_2015_P26_500m | ecosystem: Environmental > Aquatic > Marine > Oceanic | place: Canada: Northeast Subartic Pacific...
TTTTGTTGGAATGGAAACGTCTTTTGTTATGCATATGGCTATAGGAACGTCTTTCTTAATTATAATTCCAAATTCAATTATATCAACAATGACTCATATGAAGTTTAAGGCTGTTGATTTTAGCCTTGTCAAAACTTTTGGAGTTTTTGTGATGATAGGCGTTATAATTGGCGCTCTATTTGCGGTTAATTCAAAAACTTCTAGTTTAGTTTTATTCTTTTCAATCATGACTATGATTTTTGCTATTTATTTTTTGATAGAAAAAGAAAAGACCGATCTAAAACTTAAAAAAATAAATTTAATTTATAGAGTAATACTAGGTTTTTTATCAGGTTTTTTATCTGCTCCTATGGGAATTGGAGGAGGCGTTTATAATACTCCAATATTTAAAATGTTCGGGTATCCAATAAATGTTGCAATTGGTAGTTCGGCTGCTATAGGCTTCTTGATTTCACTGGTCGGGGCAATAGCTTTTGCAAGCTCCGGAAGCTATTTTAATATTAATGCTCCATTAAGCTTAGGATATTTAAATATACCAGCATTCTTAATTTTTGTACCTATTACTACATTTATGGCAAAGATTGGGGCTGAATCAGTTCATAAATTTGATAAAAAGTTAATTGGAAAAATGTTTGGAATTTATCTTTTTATTGTATCGTGCCGATTGTTTTATGAATATTTTACCTTTTAAATTTTTTGATCGTAGCTCCCTACTTTTCCTGTTTCTTTTAATAGTTTATCAATAAAGTCAAAAATGGCTTTCATATCCATTTTTGATTGAACGCTTTCAATAACAACCACTAAAGATGGTTTATTTGAGGATGCTCTGACAAGTCCCCACGATCCATCATCCAAAGTGAATCTTATACCATTCACAGTTAAGATTTCAGTTATTAGTTTTTCAGATATTTTATGTTTATTTTTTAGCAATATTTTAAATTTTTCTGTTATAATTTTAACGACCTCATATTTTACTTCGTCCGCACAATAAGGCGCCATTGTTGGACTTTGATAGGTAGTTGGCAGTTCATTTAATAAATCAGAAATTTTTTTTGGAATTTTTCTGTCAAGCATTTTGCATACTTGTATAGCGGATAATATTCCATCGTCATAACCCAAGCCAAGAGGTTCATTAAAGAAAAAATGACCACTTTTTTCAAAACCGGCTAACGCTTTTTCTTCATTAACTTTTCTTTTGATATAAGAATGTCCAGTCTTCCAATAAATAGTCTCACAAGAATTCGCAGCAAGTTTTTCATCTCTTTCAAATAAACCTGTTGATTTAACATCAACAATAAATTTTGAATTTTTATATTGATCAGACAAATGTCTGGCTATGATCAAGCCAATTTTGTCAGAAAATATTTCATCACCTTTTTCATCTACAACTCCAACTCTATCCCCATCTCCATCAAACGCAAAACCAATATCAGCCCCATTTTTTTTTACAGATTCGCTCAATGAATGTAACATTTTCAAATCTTCCGGGTTTGGGTTGTGCTTAGGAAAGGTATGATCAAGATTGCAATCTAATTCTATTACCTCACAACCAATTCCTTTAATAATTTTTGGAGCAAATATTCCGGCCGTTCCGTTTCCGCATGCCACCACTGCTTTTATTTTATTTTTTATTTTGTTTTTTTTTAATTCATCAATATAAACTTCTCCAAAATTTTCTATCTTTTTGCACGAACCTTTTCCTTTAATAAATTTTTCTTCTATAACTATTTTTTTTAATTCACTCATTTCCTTAGGTGAGTGGGTTAGACCTTTTTCAATTCCCATTTTGATTCCGGTCCAACCATTTTCATTATGACTTGCTGTAACCATTGCCACCGCATCAGCATTAAGTTTAAATTGAGCAAAATATGTAGTAGGGGATAAAACCAAACCTATATCTTCAATATTACAACCGGTACTAACCAAGCCTTCTATAAGTTTTTGTTTTACTTCTTCGCTATAGGATCTGTAGTCATGTCCCACTATTACTCTAGGAGATTTATTGGTTTTAGAAATTATTTGAGAACCCAGACCTTTTCCTATATTTTTAATGCCTTCTTGGTTTATATCTTTAGGATAAAGCCATCTTGCGTCATATTCTCTAAAACCGTTAATATTTATATGAGAATTTTCATGGTTTTCTTTTTTCATTTCTATTTACCAAATAAGATTTGATGCATATCATAAAAAAAAGGCTTGATCTTACCTTTTTGTTCTACTATTGTTCTGTTGATTTTGATTTCTATGTGGTATATCAACTATAACTGAACACAACATATAGTTGTTTTACACAAAAATATAACGAATATCAAAGACTAAAATGAACAAAAACTTATCATTGGCATTAGAGAGAGCTGTCAAAACAAGAAGACAAAATGCAGTTAAAGATGCCGGCGTCAAGAGACCTGACCTTTTTTCCTTAAACTCAAATACAGAGCTGTTTCAGAATAGCAAGGGAATTACAATTAAAATTGATAGGTCTAAAGATGATGATCTGACAGATTTCGGAAAAGCGACTTTGAGCGATAGATACTTGGGACAAAATGAATCCTACCAAGATTTATTTGCAAGGGTTGCAAGCACATACGCTGACGACAATCTTCATGCCCAAAGAATTTATAATTACATTAGCAATCTTTGGCTTATGCCCTCAACGCCAATTCTTTCAAATGGTGGCACAGAAAGAGGTCTTCCCATTTCATGTTTTTTGAATGAGGCATCAGATAGTCTTTCTGGAATTTTAGATCTTTGGAGCGAAAATGTTTGGTTAGCTGCCAAGGGCGGAGGTATAGGTAGCTATTGGGGTAATTTAAGATCGATTGGAGAAAAAATAGGAAGAGTAGGAAAAACTTCAGGAATTATTCCTTTTATTAAAGTTATGGATTCTTTGACGATGGCTATAAGCCAAGGCTCTTTAAGAAGAGGGTCTGCTGCTTGCTACCTTCCAATTGATCATCCGGAAATAGAAGAGTTTATTGAAATGAGAAGACCAACAGGCGGTGATCCAAACAGAAAAACTTTAAATTTGCATCACGGAGTTTTGGTTTCAGATTCGTTTATGAGAGCAGTTGAAACAGATGATCAGTGGCCATTAAAAAGTCCTGCCGACGGTTCAATTCAATCCACGATATCAGCAAGAAATTTATGGATAAGATTATTAACAGCAAGAGTTGAAACCGGAGAGCCTTATATCATTTTTATAGACACAGTTAATAGACTCATACCACAACATCACAAGTTAGCAGGTTTGAGTGTAAAAACTTCAAATCTTTGTAGCGAGATTACACTACCAACAGGCACTGACAAAGACGGCAACAAAAGAACGGCTGTTTGTTGTCTGTCTTCATTGAATTTGGAAAAATATGAAGATTGGAAAGATGATCCCAAGTTTATAGAAGATGTTATGAGGTTTTTAGACAATGTTCTAACAGACTTTATCAACAAAGCCCCAGACACTTTTAAAGACGCAAAATATTCGGCAGCAAGGGAAAGAAGTGTGGGTTTGGGTGTTATGGGTTTACATTCTTTCTTTCAAAAAAAACTCATTCCCTTTGAATCGGCTGTTAGCAAATCCTGGAATAAGAAAATATTTAAATCAATAAACGAGAAAGTTAACGAGGCATCCAAGATGCTAGCAGAAGAAAGAGGGGCTTGTCCTGATGCTGAAGAATTTGGTTTTAAAGAAAGATTTTCAAACAAAACAGCGATTGCACCTACGGCTTCCATATCTATTATTTGTGGCGGCGCATCACCAGGCGTTGAACCAGTTGCGGCCAATAGCTACGCACACAAGACTTTGTCAGGATCGTATAACGTTAGAAACAAATATTTAAAAGAAGTTCTTAAAAAATATAAAAAAGATAACGAAGAAATTTGGTCAAGCATCACAACTAACCAAGGCTCAGTTTCTCACTTAGAATTTTTAACAAATTATGAAAAGGACGTTTTTAAAACTGCTTTTGAACTAGATCAAAAATGGATAGTAGATTTGGGAGCAGACAGAACTCCAGATGTTTCTCAGGCGCAATCTATAAACATATTTCTTCCTGCGGATGTTCATAAAAAGGAACTTCACCAAATACACTTTCAAGCATGGAAAAAAGGTCTTAAAAGTTTGTATTATTGTAGATCAAAATCTATTCAAAGAGCAGAAAACGTTAACAGCATGTCTGATACAGATGTGACGAAAAATGTCTACGATAAGGAAAAAAATGATAAAAAAAAAGAAGATAATTATGAAGAATGTTTGTCATGTCAGTAAATAAAATAAACAAAAAAATAATAGAAACACAAACAAATACCAAGGGTCTTTTAGTAGGAAGTCCTGTTTACAAACCTTTTAGGTATCCATGGTGTTATGATGCTTGGTTGACACAACAAAGGATTCATTGGTTACCAGAAGAAGTTCCGTTGGGTGATGACGTTAGAGATTGGCAAAAAAATTTAAATCAGTCTGAGAAAAATTTGCTTACACAAGTATTTAGATTTTTTACACAAGCCGATGTAGAAGTTAGCAATTGCTATATTAGACATTACATGAATGTTTTTAAGCCAACGGAAGTTTTAATGATGATGTCGTCTTTTGCCTCCATGGAAACAGTTCATATCGCAGCTTATTCGCATTTATTAGATACAATTGGAATGCCAGAGTCCGAGTATTCTGCTTTTTTACAATACAAAGAAATGAAAGACAAATATGACTATATGCAAGGTTTTGATGTAAAATCGAACCACGATATTGCAAAAACCATTGCAGTGTTCAGCGCTTTCACTGAAGGTCTACAATTGTTTGCAAGTTTTGCCATTCTTCTTAATTTTCCAAGACAAAATAAAATGAAAGGCATGGGTCAAATTGTTACTTGGTCGGTAAGAGACGAAACTTTGCATTGCAACTCTATGATTAGATTGTTTAAAACTTTTATTTCAGAAAACCCTGATATTTGGAATGAAAAATTAAAAAAAGAAATTTACGAAGCTTGCAGAACAATTATTTCACATGAAGATGCATTTATAGATTTAGCATTTGAAATGGGACCTATAAATGGTTTAACAGCAAAAGAAGTAAAAGAATATATTCGCTGGATTGGAAACAGAAGATTGGTGCAGCTAGGTCTAAAACCCATATATCAAATTGAAAAAAATCCCTTAACCTGGCTAGATACTATGCTTAATGCTGTTGAGCATATGAATTTCTTCGAAGGTAGAGCCACAGAATATTCTAAAGCATCAACCAAAGGTGAGTGGTCAGAAGTTTTTTCTTAAGAGTTTACCTTTGGTTTAACGGCATAACCTTTCTATGATCTTTGCCCTTGTATTTTGACAAAGGTCTGATTAATTTATTTGCCGCATATTGTTCCATAATATGTGCCGCCCAACCTGTTATTCTTGACATTACAAATATAGGAGTGAAAAAATCTGTTTCAAATCCCATCAAATAATATGTTGGTCCAGTAGGGTAATCAACGTTTGGATGAATGTCTTTTCTTTCAATCATTACGCCTTTAACTGTATCGTAGATTTTGTGTAATTTTTTATCATTTTTAATTTTAGAAACTTTTTTAAAGTATTTTTCCATAGTAGGAACTCTCGAATCTCCTTTTTTATAAACTCTATGTCCAAAACCCATTACCACTTCTTTTTTATCAAGAGCATTATTGATCCATTTTAAAGTATTTTCAGGATTTTGAATTTTATTCATCATATTCATTACTTCTTCATTGGCCCCGCCATGCAAAGGACCTTTTAAGCTTCCTATTGCACCAGTAATTGCGCTATGCATATCTGATAAACTGCTTGTGATAGTTCTTGCTGTAAAGGTGGAAACATTAAAGTTGTGTTCTGCATAGAGAATTAAAGATACATCAAAAGCCTTAACAATTTCTTTACTAGGAACTTTTCCAAAACACATATAAAAAAAATTTTCAGAAAATCCCAAACCTTTTTTTGGAGGTATTATATTCTTGCCTCTTCTTGCTCTAAAAAATGCAGCAATGGCAGTAGGAGTTTTTGAAAATATTCTTATAGCCTTTCGTATGTTTGCTGAGGGAGAGTTATTACTTGTTTCTTTGTCTTCAAGACCCATAACACTTACTGCAGTTCTAGCAACATCCATTGGATGTGCTTTTTTAGGCATAAGTTTTATAATTTTCCTAAGATTTATTGTAATGCTTCTATTTTTCTCTAAGTCTTTTTTAAATTTCTTATGTTGATTTTTATTAGGTAGCTCTTTATTTAATATAAGATAAGCAACCTCTTCAAAAGTACAACTTTCACATAAATCTTGTACTGCATAACCTCTGTACGTTAGTGAATTAATATCAGGCATTACTTGCGAAATCGTAGTTTCATCCACAACTATGCCAAGCAATCCTTTTTTAATATCATCAGTCATATATTTTTATTTTAACACTACTCAGTATTAAAATTATATATTTTTTTGTAGAAAATTCACTAAAATATTCCTTTTTTTGAATTCTTTTTTAATTTTTTTGAGCTTATTTCAATATTTAATTTATACAATTCTTTTGATTTTAATTTTTTTAAATTCTGCGCATCATTTAAAAATCTATTTATTTCATTTTTAGAAATTATGTCTTCGGTTAAAGTTTTAAATTTATTAATATAATTTTCTCTTTCAAAAGGTCTTAATCCGTAAGGATGTGCATCTGCTCTTTTTAAAGATTCAATTATTTTTTTACCATTATTCATTGTTATAACTATTTTAGCGCCAAAACATTTTTTCTTAGGATTGGGATCGTGATATTTTTTGGTCCAATTTTTATCCTCATGTGTTTGAGTATTGTGCCATAGTTTAATTGTGCTTTTTTTATTAGATCTAGCCTTAGTGTATGATTTTATATGATGCCAGTCGCCATCTTCCAATGCCACTGCAAAAATATACGTTATCGAGTGATCTAAAGTTTCTCTGCTAGCATTAGGATCAAATTTTTGTGGATCGTTTGATCCCGTTCCTATTACATTGTGAGTGTGATGACTTGTATAGATGTCAATTTTTTTTATTTGATTAAGGTTTTGAATTCTTTCATTTAATTTTTTAGCGATATCTATTATTGCTTGAGCTTGATACTCAGCAGAATATTCTTTTGTGTAAGTTTCCAAAATAGCTTTTTTGCTTTCCCCGTATACCGGAAGAGAAACGTTGTACTTAGCATTTTTTCCTCCAAGAATTTGGGCAATTACACTATCTTCTCCTTCATAAATTGGACTTGGCGCACCTTCACCTCTCATTGCTCTGTCAATTGATTCAATTGCTAATTTTCCTGCGTGAGCTGGAGCAAAAGCTTTCCAAGTAGAAATTTCACCTTTTCTAGACTGTCTGGTGGATATGGTTGTGTGTAAAGCTTGTTGTATTCCTTGATACACTATATCAGTTTTTAAGTTTAATAATGTTCCCAGACCAGCAGCAACACTTGGCCCAAGATGCGCTATGTGATCAATCTTATGTTTATGCAAACAAATTCCTTTAACTAAATTAACCTGTACTTCGTAAGCAGTAATAATACTTTTAATCAGATCTAAACCATTTTTTTTTCTTTGCTGAGCAACGCTAATTAAAGCAGGAATATTATCTCCCGGGTGGCTATAATCTGCTGCTAAAAAAGTATCATGGAAATCTAACTCTCTTACGGCAGTACCATTCGCCCAAGCGGCCCACTCACAATCAAATAATTTTTTTGAGCTAACACCAAATATAGTTGCACCATTTTTTTTTGGATGTGTCATAGCCATTTCTCTTGCAGAAATTACTGCTTTTCTATTTAAAGAGGCCACAGCAACTGCGGCATTATCTATAATTCTATTTATAACCATTTCAACTGAGTTTAAGTCCAGTTTAGTTTTATCTGTTGCTACTTGAGCAATTTTCCAGGCAAGTTGGTCTTTTTTTTTAAGTTTAAATTTTGAAGGATAGACTTTTACTTTATGAGTTTTCAAATTTACTCCTTAATTTTCCAAAAGAATATAAACAAATGATAGTTAATTTATTATAATAATAATTGCCGTAAGTAACAATAAAAAAGCTAATAAAAACTCTACGATCTTTTTAATTTTTGTGTTTTTAATCATTAATCTAATTGAAGAACCAAATAATGCCCACAGACATATAGAAGGAAAACATACAATAGCTGCGGTTAACGTAGAAAAAAGAATAGCTATAATTAAAATTTCTTCTTTTGGAAAAAATCCAGACGCCACCATAATAGCAACCGTCCAGGCTTTAGGATTAACAAATTGAAATAATGCTGCTTCGTATAATTTTAAGGGGCGAGAACTGTTTTTTTTATGTTCACTGAATGAACCAATGATTTTATATCCCAGATACAAAAGATATGCAGCACAAACATATTTAAGCACCTCTTGTATGTATGGATATATTTGAAATATTTTTCCCAAACCTAAGCAAACAAGCGTTATCTGAACGATGTGGCCACAAGGTATGCCAATTAAATGAGGCAATGTTCTTTTAAAACCAAATTTTATTCCCGAGGCAGTTAACATGGCGTTATTTGGACCTGGAGTAACAAACATTACAAAGTAAAAACTGGCCAGGGCAATAAAAAGTTGCAAACTAATCATTTATATATTTTAAAACTATTTTCTCTAACTCAACAAAATCTTTAACTAAATGATCATGATAAATTTCAGTGGTATTTCTTTCTGTATATCCATTTTCAAGTAATATCATTGGAATTGATGCTGACTTAGCGGCATTAGCATCTGTCTCACTGTCACCAATCATTAAACTTTTTTTAATATTGCCATTTAGAATTTCAATAATATTTGTTACGTGCCTTGGATCAGGCTTGCAATAACTAAAAGTATCTGATCCTGCGACATATTCAAAATAATCGTAAATTTTTATTTTTTTTAATAAATCAATAGCTAAGTGTTCTTGTTTGTTAGTACAAACTCCCATAGAAATCTTTTTTCCTTTGCACCATCGCAGAAACTGCTCAACTCCATTAATTAGCGAGCTTTCATTAAGAATATTTTTTCCATAAAAACTAATAAATTCTTTTACCATTTCATTTTTAATTTTTTTATCTTCAATTTTTGCAAATTCTTCCTTTGCGCTACCCCACAAAGATCTTCCTATTAAAACACTCGCACCTTTGCCTACTAAATTTCTAATTTCTTTTGTTGTTTTAGTTTTGTAACCATATTTTTTCATTACGTGGTTGTGTGCAGTCATTAAATCAGGCGCTGTGTCAATTAAAGTACCGTCTAAATCAAAGATAATTGTAAATTGTTGATTCATATTAAAGTATTATTAAGAAATATTTTGTGAGTTATTTATACATGTTTCTTATTATAAAGAGAAACTTAATGAAACAAAAAATTAAAACAAACCAAAATATATTAAGGAAGAAATTTTTAAAAGCAGGTGTGAATATGCTAGCGCCAGAAACAGTTTTTTTTTCTTCAGATACAAAAATTGGCAAAAATGTTGTGATAAATCCATATGTCGTGATAGGGCCAAAGGTTAAAATTGGAAATGATGTGGAAATATTATCCTTCACACACATCGAGAACGCAGAATTAAAGAATAAAGTGAGCGTTGGACCTTTTAGCAGAATCAGGCCCGGAAGTATTTTAAAAGAAGGAAGTCGAGTTGGAAATTTTGTTGAAGTCAAAAATAGCAAAATAGGACCAGGATCAAAAGTAAACCACTTATCATATGTTGGGGATACCAAAATAGGAAAATCTGTGAATATTGGAGCCGGAACCATTACTTGCAATTATGATGGAAAGAAAAAAAACAAAACAACAATTAATGATGGCGCATTTATAGGTTCAAATTCATCTTTGGTAGCTCCAGTTAGTATAGGAAAAAATTCTATTGTGGGAGCTGGATCGGTAATTACAAAAAATGTAAAAAGAAATTCTTTAGGAATAACTAGAGCAAAACAAATTGAAAAAAAAAATTATAGGAAAAATAAATAATGTGTGGAATTGTTGGTATAGCTAGCAAAAAATCTGTATCAAACAGCATAATTCAAGCTTTAAAGAAATTAGAATACAGAGGCTATGATTCTGCCGGTCTATCAACAATTGATAACGGGGAAATTAATGAAAAAAAATGTTCGGGTAGAGTTGATAATTTAGAAAAAATACTTTTTTTAAATCCATCAATTGGAACTTTGGGAGTAGGCCATGTCCGTTGGGCAACCCATGGAATTCCAAACAAAGTTAATGCCCATCCACATTCATCTGAATCGGTGTCTGTTGTACACAACGGAATTATTGAAAATTCCAATGCTTTAAAAAATCAACTTATTAAAAAAAAATATGTTTTTAAATCTCAAACAGATACCGAAATTATCACAATTCTTTTGACGGATTTTTTGCAAAAAAATAATTTGATTGATGCGATTCAAAAAACTTTAGAACGTTTAGAAGGAAGTTTTGCATTAGGAATTATTTTTAAACAATATAATAATTTAATTGTTGGAGCTAGAAGAGGAAGTCCTCTCGCTGTTGGCTACGGTCATGAAGAAAACTATATCGGATCAGATTCTTATGCTCTTAAATCTATGACCAACAAAGTTTCTTATTTGGAAGATGGCGATATATGTATTTTAACCAATGATAAAGTTGATTTTTATAATTTTCAAAAGAAAAAAATTAATAAAAAAGTATTCACTTTATCGGATAACGAGACATCTGCCGATAAAGGAGATTTTAAAGATTTTATGTCCAAAGAAATTCATGAACAACCATCAACTTTAAATGTTTGTTTAAATGAATATACTGATAAATTAAGAAACAAGGTGAATTTGCTTAATTTTCCAATAGATCCAAAAAAAATTAAAAAAATTGTATTAATTGGTTGTGGAACAGCCTACCATTCATGCTTAACAGCCAAGTATTGGTTGGAAGAACTTACTTCCGTCGAAGTTCATGCGGATATAGCTTCTGAGTTTAGATACAGAAATATAAAATTTAAGGATAACGAATTATATATATTTGTTTCTCAGTCTGGAGAAACGGCAGACACATACGCAGCTCTTGAGCTATGTAAAAAAAATGGAACAAAAACATGTGGAGTTGTTAACACCGTTGAAAGTTCCATATCTCGAATTTCCGATTGTGTTTTACCAATATTTGCCGGTCCTGAAATTGGAGTAGCTTCAACTAAAGCCTTTTTAGGCCAAATGCTGGTTTTGTATTTGCTTTCATTAAAAATTGCACATGAAAGAAATGAAATGACAGATGCAAATTATAAAATGAAAATGAAAGATTTAATAGAATTGCCAAATTTAACTAAAAAAGTTTTGTCTGAAGAAAGCAAAATTCAAATTATCGCCAAAGATATTGTAAACTCCAAAGGGGCGATGTTTTTGGGAAGAGGAACTTCTTACCCAATAGCTTTAGAGGGTGCTCTAAAACTAAAAGAGCTTTCTTATATGCATGCCGAAGGTTATCCAGCGGGCGAAATGAAACATGGGCCTTTAGCTTTAATCGAAGAAGGGTTGCCTGTAATAATTCTTGTTCCCAAAGACAAATATTTTGAAAAAACTATCTCAAACATGCAGGAGGTTATTGCACGAGGAGGAAAAGTTCTTGCCATAACTACTGAGAATAGCGAGGTTGTTAGTGAAAATATTAGATTCACTTTTAATATTCCAAAAAGCAACGAAAACCTAAATCCTTTTCTAATGACTTTGCCTTTGCAATTATTGGCATACCACGTGGCTTCATTGAGGAATTGTGACATTGATAAACCAAGAAATTTGGCTAAATCTGTTACAGTTGAATAATTATAGTTTAAATATTTATTATTTTCATTTATATAATATCTAGCGATAGTTGAAATATGAAAAAATGGAAATTAAATAGCTGGAAAGATTATCCAACAAAGCATATCCCCAAGTATGAGGATGGCAAAAAGCTTGATTTGGTACTTGGCAAGATAAAAAACTTCCCACCGTTAGTTTTTGCTGGAGAGACAAGAACTTTAAAAAGTCAGCTAGCAGACGTAGTTGATGGAAAAGCTTTTTTACTTCAAGGAGGAGATTGTGCTGAAAGTTTCGCGGAATTTCATCCGGATAATATTAGGGATACCCTTAAAGTCATTTTACAAATGTCTTTAGTGATGACTTATTCAGCCTCTATGCCTGTTGTAAAAGTTGGGCGAATAGCTGGACAGTTTTCAAAACCAAGAACTTCGCCAACAGAAGTAAAAAACGGAAAAGAATTACCAAGTTACTTAGGAGACAATATTAATGGTATCGAGTTTTCTGAAAAACTTAGACAACCAGATCCAAAAAGGTTGTTTAAAGCATATTCACAGTCTGCCGCAACATTAAATTTACTCAGAGCTTTGTCGCAAGGAGGATTTGCTGATTTGAACAAAGTTCATTTATGGAATTTGGGATTTTTAAAGAAAAGTCCAGAAGGAAAAAAATTTAAAGAACTAGAAGATAAAATTGCAGACGCATTATCTTTTATGGACGCATGTGGAATTAACTCAGATTTCAACAGAAGATTAAAAACAGTAAATTTTTTTACTTCACACGAGGCATTGCTTTTACCTTTTGAAGAAGCAATGACAAGAATAGATTCAACTACAGGAAAATATCATGATACATCAGCACATTTTGTGTGGATTGGAGACAGAACAAGACAGCCTAACGGAGGCCACGTCGAGTTTTGCAGAGGAATTGAAAATCCAATAGGAATCAAATGCGGACCAACATTAAAAATAGAAGAATTAATAAAACTTTGCAACATTTTGAATCCAAAAAATGAAAAAGGAAGAATTACTTTAATTTCAAGATTCGGTCAGGAAAATGTAGAAAAGTTTTTGCCTAAATTAATTAAAGCTATTAAAAAAGAAGGTTTCAATGTTGTTTGGTCGTGTGATCCAATGCACGGAAATACCATAAAGTCAGCAAACGGTTTTAAAACAAGACCTTTTAACAATGTTGTAAAAGAAGTTAAAAGAGTTTTTTCTGTTCACAAAGCCGAAGGGAGTTATGCCGGAGGTTTACATGTCGAGATGACAGGAAAAAATGTTACCGAATGCACGGGCGGAGCACAAAAAATATCGGAAAAAGATCTGTCGCACAGATACCACACTCATTGCGACCCCAGACTTAATGCTAGTCAAGCATTAGAGCTTGCGTTCTTAATCTCTGACGAAATTAAGAAAAACTCACAATATTCAAAGAATATTATTCAAGCAGTATCTTAATAATTGAATTTTAATTATTAAGATCTATTTTAAGAGTAGGATATTAATATTTATGCAAACTTCGAAAAGAATAAATTATATAAAAAACTGGATCCTGGATTATTGTAAATCAATGTCAAAGCAACCAGATTCATTAGTTGTTGGTATTTCGGGTGGAATCGATTCCTCAGTTGCTAGCGCCATTTGTGCTCTTACTGGAAAAAAAACTATAGTTCTTTCTATGCCGATTAAACAAATAAAAGAACAACATAACCTTAGTCTTAAACACAAAAATTGGTTAAAAGAGAAATTTAAAAATGTCGAAGATCACTTGATAAATTTAGATTTACTTTTCGAAACGTTCAAACATTCCCTGTCTAATTTTGATAACGAACATGGAATGGCAAATTCAAGAGCGAGGTTGAGAATGGTAACGCTTTATCAAGTAGCAGCAGCTAACAATGGAATAGTAGTTGGGACTGGAAACAAAGTAGAAGATTTTGGAGTTGGGTTTTATACCAAGTACGGTGATGGCGGCGTTGATATATCTCCTATAGCAGATTGTACAAAAACCCAAGTATGGGAAATGGGGGAACATCTGGGCATTCATAAAGAAATTATTAAAGCTGATCCAACGGACGGACTATGGGAAGACGGACGACCAGATGTAAGTCAATTAGGCATGTCATATCAAGACCTTGAAAAAGTTATGATAGATCCAAATAATCCAGGTTATAAAAAATACTTAGAAATTAGAAATAGGAATTTGCATAAAATGGAACCAATTCCGGTTTGTAAAATGAAAAATGACTAAAAATTTAAATCTCTTTAATGCGCTGTCTAAAAAAAAGGAAAAATTTATTCCCATAAATAATAATAAAGTTGGCATGTATGTATGTGGACCTACTGTTTATGATTTTCCTCATATAGGTAACGCGAGGCCTTTAGTTGTCTTTGATGTTTTGTTTAGACTTCTAAAAAAAATTTATGGAAAAAACAATATTACTTACGTAAGAAATATAACTGATATAGATGACAAAATTATTGAATCATCTAAAAAAAATAAAAAAAGCATTAAAGAATTAACTGAAAGTGTAACCAAAAGTTTTCATAAAGATTGCAATTATTTAAATTGTTTGAAACCAACTTTTGAGCCAAAAGCAACAGAACACATTAAAGAAATGATAAACATGGTAACTAATTTATTGAAAAACAAACATGCTTATGAGAATGAAAAACACGTTTATTTTTCTGTTTCTTCATTTAAAAAATATGGAAAATTATCGAACAAAAATTCAGAAGAATTGATAGCTGGATCAAGAGTTGAGATTTCTAAATACAAAAAAGACCCTTTAGATTTTGTTCTATGGAAACCTTCAGATGATAAAGATCCCGGATGGGATTCTCCATGGGGAAGAGGCAGACCAGGCTGGCATCTAGAATGTTCTGTTATGAGTGAAAAATTTTTGGGTAAAAATTTTGATTTACACGGAGGAGGTCTCGATCTTATTTTTCCACATCACGAAAATGAAATTGCCCAATCATGCTGCGCCAATAAGACAGAAAATTTTGCTAATTATTGGGTACACAACGGTTTTGTTACTTTTGATAAAGAAAAAATGTCAAAATCGATTGGCAATATTGTAACCATCAATAAACTCAGGGAAAATATAAATGGTCAAGTGGTAAGGCTTGCTCTATTGAGCGCTCATTACAAACAGCCATTAGACTGGAATGAAAAATTAATCAAAGATAGTCAAAACACATTAGACAAATGGTATAATCAATTTGAAAATAATGATTCAGAAGAAATCAAAGAAGATTTATTAAAACCGCTTCTGGAAGATTTAAATACTCCAGAATATATATCTAAACTTCATGTGCTTTATGACGAATCTTCTAAAGGTAACAAGTCATCAAAATCTAAATTTTTGGCCGCATGTAAACTTATTGGCCTACTTGAAGAAGACAAGCAATCGTGGGAAAATTTCAAAAAATCCAAAGTTAAAATCGATGAGACCTTTATTAATAAAAAAATTAAAGATAGAAATACTGCTAGAAAAAAGGGAGATTACAAATTAGCAGATATTATAAGAAAAGAATTAGAAGATAATGGGGTAACAATTGAAGACAAACAAGACAAAACAACATGGAAATATAAATGAGTAAAGAAAAAATATATATCTTTGATACTACTCTTAGGGATGGAGCTCAAACAGAAGGGGTTAACTTTTCTATAGAGGATAAAAATAAAATTGCAACAGCCTTATCCAAACTTGGAGTTGATTATTTAGAAGGAGGTTGGCCTGGAGCTAATACTTTGGATACAACTTTTTTTAACAATCCTCCCAAATTAGGAAATACAATTCTTACTGCTTTTGGTATGACAAAAAAAGCAGGCAGAAGTGCTGAAAATGATCCGGGTCTTTCTGCGCTATTGAATACAAAAGCGCCCGCAATTTGTTTAGTGGGAAAATCTTGGGATTTTCATGTAGATGTAGCTTTAGGGATAAGCAAAGAAGAAAATATAGACAATATTAAAGAATCGGCAAAATTATTTGTCAAAAATAAAAAAGAATTTATGTTCGACGCAGAACATTTTTTTGACGGTTATAAAAAAAACCAGCAGTACGCATTAAGCTGTATTCAGACAGCTTATGATGAAGGAGCCAGATGGATTGTTCTTTGCGACACAAATGGAGGAACTCTTCCTAACGAAGTGGGGGATATTGTTTCTGAAGTAAGTAAAAAAATTCCTGGTAAAAATCTTGGTATACATGCGCATAATGATACAGAAAATGCTGTAGCGAACTCTTTGATGGCTGTTTTAGCTGGTGTGCGTCAAGTTCAGGGAACCATCAATGGACTTGGGGAAAGATGCGGAAATGCAAATTTAATATCATTGCTTCCCTCGTTTGTTTTGAAGAAAAATTTTTCTGATAATTTTGAAGTTAAAATAAATAAAGATAAAATAAAAACTTTGACTGAATGCTCAAGGCTTTTGGATGAAATACTAAACAAAAAATCAAATAGAAGAGCTGCTTATGTGGGTCCATCCGCTTTTGCTCATAAAGGAGGACTGCATGTGTCTGCTGTATTAAAAGATCCAAAAACATACGAACACATAGATCCAAGTTTAGTTGGCAACACAAGAAATATTATTGTTTCTGACCAAGCGGGCAAATCAAATATAATGTCCAGGCTGAATAAGTATGGAATTAAAATTGATAAAAATGATCCAAAAATTCAAACTTTGCTCAATGAAGTTAAAGATAGGGAATTTATTGGTTATTCATATGATGGAGCAGATGCTTCTTTTGAGTTATTGGCAAGAAGACTTTTAGGAGAAATACCAAAATATTTAACTATTTCTAAATACGATGTCTCAGTTAAAAAAGAATCTGAGGACAAAATAGTTTCTTTTGCAAAAGCCCACATCTTGGTTGATGGCAAAGAAATTGTTTGCGAAGGAGAAGGTAATGGTCCCGTCAATGCTTTAGATAATGCGATTAGGTCAAATGTTGAAAATGTAGGGAAATACTCAAAATATTTGAAAGACTTGAAATTGCTTGATTACAAGGTAAGAATTTTAAATACAGGAACTAATGCAACCACTCGCGTTTCTATCGAAAGCACAGACAGAGAAGGAAAAAGTTGGTTTACTATAGGAGTTTCGCCAAACATTATTGAAGCTTCATTTAAAGCTCTCATAGATAGTCTTGACTACAAGCTTTACAAAGAAAAAGCTCCTGCAAATAATTTATGATTTGGGAAGACATTGGTTTTTTGTTAAAAAAAAGAAACTTTTCTGAAAACTCTATTATTGCTCAATTTTTTACGAAAGATCATGGAAAAACTAGCGGGATTATTTATGGCGGAACCTCAAGAAAAGTAAAAAATTATTTACAAGTCGGAAATAAATTAAAGCTAATTTATAAATCTAAAAATGTTGAAAAAATAGGGTACTTTAGTACTGAAATTGAAGATGTTAATTCTGCAATTTATTTTGATAATAAAAAAATTTTGCTTTGTATACAATCTATTTGTTATTTTTTACTTACTTTGTTACCAGAAAATGAAAAAAATTATGAAATCTATAAAAATTCTGAAGAATTGTTCAAAAATTTTAAAAACAAAGATTGGATTCTTCATTATATTAATTGGGAAAGAATGTTGATTAAAGAACTTGGCTTCGAAGCCAACATAAAAAATAAAATTTTTGATCAAAACAAGAAAATGTCCAAATCAAGTATTTTTTCTGCTCTTGATTATAATAAAAAGTTGTTATTTTCTTACTTTTTTACACCAAATAAGATTGATTTTTCCTTTGAAAGAAGATGTTTAGAAAATTATTATAAAAATTAAATGGGAGAACAAACAAAAAGATCAATTTTAAAAACTATTACTTGGAGAATAACCGCTTCTCTAGACACTTTTGTTATTGCTTGGATTATTACTGGCGATTGGAAAATGGGCGGTTCAATTGCTGGAATTGAAGTTCTTACTAAATTATTTTTTTATTATTTGCATGAGAGAATCTGGAATAGAATTAATTGGGGTAAAAAAAAATGGTGGTGGTTATCATAACTTGTTAGCTATCTGATCAGCAAAATAAGTTACAATAGCGCTTGCGCCAGCCCGCTTAAAACTAATCAAACTTTCAATAATACTATTTTCATTAAGAATCTCTTCATCAATTCCTCGCCTGATAATGTTGTACTCTCCAGAAACTTGATAAGCAAAAACTGGAATTTTAAATTCATCTTTGATTGATTTTATTACGTCAAGATAGGGCATTCCCGGTTTTACCATAACAAAGTCTGCGCCTTCAGCAATGTCTAATGCGACTTCTCTCAAAGCTTCTTTAGAATTATTAAAATCCATTTGATAATTTTTTTTGTCTCCCTTTAATTTTTTTTTTGAACCTACGGCATCTCTAAATGGTCCATAAAAATTAGATGCGTATTTCACAGCATAGGATAATATTTGAACTAAATTATAACCGTTTTTGTCTAAAGCTTTTCTTATTTCTCCTATTCTACCATCCATCATATCGGATGGAGCAATAACATCGCAGCCCATTTCAGCCTGCAAAAGAGATTGTTTAATTAAGATTTTTATTGTTTCATCATTGTCTACATAATTATTCTTCAAAATCCCGTCATGACCATGACTTGTGTATGGATCAAGAGCAACATCACACATTAGGCCTATTTCTTTATAATTTTTTTTAATTAACTTTAATGCTTTGCAAACTAAATTGTTTTTATTTAATGCTTCTGTACCTTTCAAATTTTTTTTTGAATTTTTGATATGGGGAAATATAGAAATCATAGGTATTTTTTTGCGAATTGCGTTTTCTACTAATTTTTCAATTTTATCTAACGAGTATCTATAAACACCAGGCATTGATTTGATTGGTTCTTTGATATTTTTTCCATCTGTAATAAAAATAGGCCAAATCAAATCATTTGAAGAAAGGTTGTTTTCCTGAACCAATCTTCTTGACCAGTCTTTCTTTCTGTTTCTTCTTAATCTTACGCTAGGATATGTGCCAATAACTTTCATTTGATAACTGTTCTCATTTCAATTTAAAATTTACATCATAGGATTAAATAATACTATTGCGACAAATCCAACCTATTATTTTTTCTCCAAATATAATAATATAAGCGCATGGATCAACTTAGAAATTTCCACAAAGTAAGAGATTTAACATTTGATATAGGAAAACTTAAAGAAGCACTAAAGATAGTTGTTTCCAGAAAAGAATATGATGATGCTGCTGGAACGAAATATATAGCAGGAATATCTTTAAACCAAATTCCTGGTAACCCAGATTCTATAAAAGGAGAAAATGTTAAAGGAGTTTATTGGACAAAACCTGACAGCTCTGGAAAAGAAGTTCTTAGGGCAAAAGCGATTAATGAAAAAAACTATACAGAATTTGTAAAAGATTTAGAAGATACATATTTTAAAGAAGTTTATGATGCGCTTTCAAAAAGATTCAAGTTGGGTCGAGTTAGAATATTATTGAAAGAACCGAGGTCAACTTTAAGTTGGCATAGAGATCCTGAGCCAAGATTGCATATTCCTATTATAACAAATCCAGGATGTATTATGGTTATAGAGAATGTTGCTCAACACCTTCCGGCTGATGGTTCAGCTTACATAACAAACAATCTTAAGTATCATAATGCTTTTAATGGAGGAGAAGAAAGCAGAGTTCACCTAGTGGCTTGTTTGACCGATTATAAATTTAATTAGACCTTAAATATAAATCAAAATATTGTAGCAAATATTTAGAAACTATATATATTTAGTTAAAATACATATTGTGACTAAAAAATATATAACAAAGAGAATTTTCATAGCCTCCGATCATGCCGGCTATGATTTAAAAGAAGTGATCAAAAATTTTTTGATCAAAAAAAATAAAAAAGTCACAGATCTTGGTCCTCAAAATAATAATTCTGTTGATTATCCTGACTATGCTCATTTACTTTCAAAAAAAATAAAAAAGAAACCTTATTTTGGAATTTTAGTTTGTGGATCTGGAACCGGGATGGCTATGAGCGCCAACAAACACAAATATATTAGGGCTGCCCAATGCTATAATACAAAATCTACAATATTGAGTAGAAAACATAATAATGCTAATGTAATGACTATTGGCGCAAAGTTGATTAAGAAGGTTACAGCTTTAAAGTGCGTTGATATATTTTTGAGAACAAATTTTGAAGGTGGAAGGCACAACAGAAGAATAAAAAAAATATAATCTACAATGGCTAAATTAAATAAATACACATCTAATGACTATGAATTTTTTTTTGATAGTGTTTTGTCAAAATCTGATCCTGAATTATATAATTCGATAAAACTTGAGTTAGAGAGACAGCAACAACACATAGAGTTGATTGCGTCGGAAAATATTGTTTCTAGAGCAGTGTTGGAGGCCCAGGGTTCTATCATGACCAACAAATATGCCGAAGGATATTCTTCAAAAAGATATTATGGTGGATGTGAATTTGTTGATAAAGCCGAAGATCTTGCTGTCGAAAGAGTAAAAAAATTATTTAATTGTAAATATGCTAATGTACAGCCTCACTCAGGTGCCCAAGCCAACGGAGCTGTATATCTTGCGCTTTTGAATCCTGGTGACCCAATACTTGGTATGAGTTTAAACTCAGGAGGTCATTTGACACACGGAGCTAAAGTTTCGCTTTCTGGAAAATGGTTAAATTCTCTCCACTATGATGTAGATAAAGAAACTGGTCTTATTGATTATAATCAAATCGAGTCACTTGCAAAACAACATAAACCTAAACTTATAATTGCTGGTGGTAGTGCTTATTCTAGAATTATAGATTTTAAAAAATTTAGAATAATAGCTGACAAAGTAAATGCCTATCTCATGGTTGATATGGCTCACTTTTCTGGATTAGTGGCTGGCAAAGAACATCCAAACCCAATTGAGTACGCAGATGTTGTCACTTCAACTACTCATAAAGTTTTAAGAGGTGGTAGAGGAGGAATTATTTTAACAAACAGAGAAGATATAATTAAGAAAATTAACTCAGCAGTTTTTCCTGGCTATCAAGGAGGACCTTTGATGCATGTCATAGCAGCAAAAGCTGTAGCTTTTCAAGAAGCCTTGCAACCTACCTTTAGAGAATATATTAAATCAGTTCTTGCCAACGCAAAGATTTTATCTGAAACTTTAAAAAATAATGGTTTTAAAATATTTTCGGGAGGGACCGACACGCATTTAATGTTAGTGGATTTAAGACCTTTTAACGTTACTGGTAAAGCCGCAGAGGTAAGTCTAGGAAAAGCAAATATTACTTGTAACAAGAATGGTATCCCTTTTGATACCCAAAAAATGACAATTACTTCCGGTATAAGACTTGGATCACAGGCGGCAACAACAAGAGGTTTTGGTTTAGACGAATTTAAAAAAGTGGGAGATTTAATAACCAAAGTTATTGTTGGATTATCTAAGAATTCTGAAGATAATAACAAAACCGAAGAGGAAGTAAAAAAAGAAGTGCTTGATCTTTGCTCTAATTTTCCAATATATAATCACTTGAATAAGGATTAATTTATGCTTTGCCCATTTTGTAGAGAAAAAGATACATCAGTTATTGATTCTAGACCTACGGAAGATGGAACTGCCATCAGAAGAAGACGTCTTTGTACTTGCAATGGAGGAATGAGATTTACAACTTTTGAAAGAGTTCAATTTAGAGAATTAACAATTATTAAAAAAAATGGTCGAAAAGTTCCATTTGATAGAGAGAAGCTAGCTAAATCTTTTTTTACAGCTTTAAAAAAAAGACCTATAGATCACGACACTATCGAAAAAGTTGTTTCAAAAATATCAAGAGAGGTTGAGGAAATGGGTCAATCCGAAATCCAGTCTAGTGTGATTGGCAAACGAGTAATGGATGCTTTGAAGGAGTTGGATAAAATTGGCTACATTAGATTTGCTTCGGTATATTCAAATTTTAAAGAGGTGGGAGAATTTGGTGAATATATTGAGGAATTAGACGGCAAATCTAAAAATTAATTTTAATTCAAATTATTCAACTTTTTATCTTTTAGTTATCAATGATTACAAATCAAAAAAAATTAGAAAATAAATCTAATAAAAATAATTTTTTCATGAATCTTGCATTTTTACATGCCAATAGAATTATTGGAAATACAGGAACAAACCCTGCGGTGGGGTGCGTTATAGTTAAGAACGGATGCGTAATATCCTCTGGCCATACCAGCTACAAAGGGAGACCGCATGCAGAATCAAATGCATTAAAAAAAGGAGACAAAAAAAAATATATTTCATCTTCAGTTTATGTTTCGTTGGAGCCTTGTTCTCATTATGGAAAAACAACACCATGCTCAAAGAAAATTGCAAAAATTTCCCCCAAAAGCGTTGTTTATCCAATTTTAGATTATGACTTTCGTTCTAGAAATAAATGCAAAAAGATACTTCAAAAAAAGAAAATAAGAGTTCAGGTATTAAAAAATCACAATTATTCAAAAATTTTTTATAAATATTATAAAAACTTTAAGGAAAAAAAAGTCCCATTTGTCAGTTGTAAACTGGCAATCTCAAAAGATTTTTTTACAAAAAACAAGAAAAAAAAATGGATTACAAACGAATTGTCTAGGGGTAGAGTTCATATCTTGAGAGCAGCACACGATAGTATACTTACTTCGATCAAAACAATTAACGATGATAATCCAACATTAAATTGCAGAATCAAAGATCTTGAAAAACACTCACCTTCAAGATTTATTTTAGATAAAAATTTAAAAATTTTAATGAATTCTCAAATAGTTAAAAGTGCACATAAATACAAAACTTATTTATTTTATAATCAGGGTTCAAAAAATAAAATTAAAAAATTAAAAAATAAAAGAATTAAATCAATTTACGCCTCTCTAGATAAAAATAATCTTTTTGATTTGAGGAAAATTTTAAACAAAATACAAAAAGTTGGTTATTCAAGAATTTTTCTTGAAGCTGGAAAAAAGTTAACTTATTCATTTATTAAAAATAACTTAATAAATGATTTACATGTTTTTATGTCACAAGATAGGCTAGGTTCCAAAGGAATGAAAGGGGTTAACTTAATTAAAAAACTAAACTTATTTTCAAAGAAAAATTTAAATAAGGTTTATTTAGATGGAGATAAATTTTATACTTTAAAGATAAAATAATGTTTAATGGAATCATTTTTAATACCGGGAAAGTCAAGAAAAAATATATTGATAGTTCTGGCCTTATTTTAACTATTAATTCTAAAATTAATATTAATTCCAAAAAAGAAATAGGTTCTTCAATTTGTTGTGCTGGAGTTTGTTTAACTTTAACAAAATATAAAAATAATAATCTTTCTTTCTATATATCGAAAGAAACAATCAAAAGAAGCAATTTATCTATGCTAAAAATAAATGACATTGTTAATTTAGAAAAACCAATTAAATTTGGAGATAGAATTTCAGGCCACTTTATTCAGGGTCACGTTGACACCATGGCTCGTGTGAAAAAAATTAAACTTTCTGGAAAATCTTGGTATATTGATTTTTTTCTTGAAAAAAAATTTAAAAAATATTTAATCAACAAAGGATCCATAGCTGTTAATGGCATTTCTCTCACAATAGCAAAAGTAAAAAAAAATGTATTTCAAGTGGCTGTTATTCCTCATACTTTAAA
>Ga0257111_1000208_pt1 | contig 23396 bp, 24 predicted proteins | sample LP_taG_6_FD_191567 | JGI IMG/M metagenome (GOLD analysis project Ga0257111, IMG submission 191567) | Marine microbial communities from Northeast Subartic Pacific Ocean, Canada - LP_J_2015_P26_500m | ecosystem: Environmental > Aquatic > Marine > Oceanic | place: Canada: Northeast Subartic Pacific...
CGTGCTGGCCGAGGGCCGGGCCGCTGGTTGGACCCCGTCGCAGGTCCAGGACCAGGGCGACCACCGCGCCCACGAGCACCTGGTGGCTCGTCTGTCGGAGCTCCGGCCCGACGATGTGGTGCTGTCGGAGGAGGGCAGCGATGACGGAGCCCGTCTCGGTGCCGACCGCGTGTGGATCATCGATCCGCTGGATGGCACCAGCGATTTTGCCCGTCCGGGCAGTGTGGAGTGGGCGGTGCACGTGGCCCTCGTGGAGGACGGCGTGCCGACCGCAGCAGCAGTGTCGTTGCCGCCCAGTGGTGGCCTGTACGGCACCGGGGTCTCGGTGGTCGACCGGACGTCGAATCGGGACCGACCGATCGTCATCACCAGCCGGTCCCAGTGGGGTGAGGCCGAGGAGGTGGCGGAGGCCATCGGCGGAGTGGTCCGTTCGTGTGGCTCGGCCGGCGTGAAGGCCATGGCCGTGGTGTCCGGAGCGGTCGACGTCTACGTCCACCCCTCGGGGCTTTACGAGTGGGACGCCTGCGCGCCGGCCGGGGTGGCCGTGGCCGCCGGGTTGGACGTGTCGGGCATCGACGGCTCGCAGTTGGTGTTCAACAAGCCCCGTCCGGTGGTGTCCGGGCTGGTGGTCAGTCGCCCGGAGTACACCGACCGGGTACTGGGCGCGCTCCACTGGTAACCGGGTCACGGGTGAGTTGCTGAAACAGCCGGTCAACCTCGGCGGCCAGTTCGACCTCGTCGCCGTTGTTGACCACCACGTGGTCGGCCACCGCCTGGCGCTCCGCGTCATTGGCCTGGGCGGCTATGCGGGCCAAAGCGTCCTCGGCCGTCATACCGCGACCCGCCAGCCGGGCCAGGCGAATATCGAGGTCGGCCTCGACGACCACCACCTCGCGGTAACCCCGACCGTCGGGGAGACGACCCAGGTCGCTCTCCACTAGGACCGCCATGTCCAGGATCACCAGCAGGGTGCCGGCCGATTCCGTTGAGTCGGCCAACCGGGTGAGGTGGCGGTCCAGCTCTCGGTTGATGGCCGGGTGACTGATGGCTTCCAGGTCGGTGAGGCGGCCTTCACACGCGAACACCTCGGCGGCCAGGGCCCCGCGGTCGATGGCACCGTCGGCGTCCAGCATGCCGTCGCCGAACTCGGCCACCACGGCGGCATGCACGTCATCATCGGTGAGGACATGGCGGCCGAGGGCGTCCACATCGATCACCGTGGCGCCCCGTTCAGCCAGCAGGGTGGCCACTGTGGACTTGCCGGCGCCGATGCCTCCACAGAGGCCAACGACCCGAATCCTGTGGGTCACCAGAGGGACCGGAAGAGGCGGATGGGCCTGATCAGACGGCGGGGGTGATGAGGCCGTAGTGGCCGTCGAATCGCCGGTAGAGCACCTGGCCGCGGTTCGCTTCGGGTTCGGCGAAGAACACGAACGGCTCGTCCCCCTCGTCGAGCAGCATGGCCGCCTCCTCCACCGGGAGGTGGTTCAGCACGAGCGAGGCGGGGTGGATGGGGGGCCGGGTGTCGCCGGGAAGGTTCTCGCCGTCCACCGACGGGACGACGTGGATGAGTCCGTCACCGTTGTGGTACACGACCCGGTCGATGTCGTGGTCGGCATCCACGTAGAGATAGAAGCCGTGGTCCAGCAGGTCCATCTCGTCGACGGCTTCCTCGGCGGTCATCGACGCCATGGCCAGGGTCTTGTGGCGGACCACCTCGCGGTCGTCGGCCAGTACCTCGGCGTAGCCGGGGTGGGCTCGACTGGCGTCTGGCTCGGAATCGTGGCGGCGGTCCTCCAGGCGCTTGCGATGGCGCCGGAGTCGACGGGTGAGACGGTCGTCGAGTTCGTCGATGGCCTCGGTCATGGTGTTGGCCGAGGCGTGCGCCCGGACCGGTACGCCGTTGAGGTCGAGCGTGGCCTCGGCAATGGCCGCCAGCGAGTCCATCGAATGGTCCCGTATGTGCAGCTTGACCACCGCGGAAAGCACCGGTTCGTGTCCGACCTCGCACATGGCCTGGATCTTGTCCGAGGCCAGGGTCCGGTCGGCTGACTGCACCGGTCCCTTCGTGAGCAACTCCACCTCGCAGACGACATGTGGTCTGGTCAAGCTCGAACCTCCGGTTGTCGGGGTCGGACCGGTCCCACCGTGATGGGTGGCGGACCGACGGTGTGCGTGTGTCCATCATGGCGCGTCGCGGCCCGCCTGTCAGGTCTGGTTCGGCGACGGATCAGCGCGGTGGGGGGCGAGACTGTCGCCATGGCATTCCGACTGGCCGCACTCAACGACGGACGTGCCGTCCTCCTAGACGCTGGGTTGGTGGACCCGCCGGGTGGCGGCGAGACATCGACGGACGGAGCCGCCGCGAGGTGGTGGGACCTCGGCCGGCTCACCGACGGCCGTCTGGCCGATCCGATGGACGCGGTGTCGGCCAGCAATGCGCTCGATGCGCTGACCGATGATCGGGGTATCCCCGCGGGGGATCCCGACGGGACGGTCGGCTTGGCCGATCTCGGCCCACCGGTACCCCGACCACAGAAGGTGTTCGGCATCGGCATGAACTATCTGGCCCATATCGACGAGATGGACCGGGCGCCGTCCACCGCACCGGTGATCTTCACGAAGTTCCCGTCGTGTCTGGTCGGCCCCTCGGCAGATGTCCGGATCGTGGGTGACCGCACCGACTACGAGGTGGAGTTGGTGGCGGTGATCGGTCGGACCTGCCGGGACCTCGACGAGTCCGAGGTGTGGGATGCCCTGGCCGGGGTGACCGTCGGCCAGGACATCTCCGAGCGGGCCTTGCAGAACGCGTCGAGCCCCGCCCAGTTCAGTCTCGGCAAGAGCTACGACACCTTCGGGCCCATCGGACCGGCCGTGGTTTCATCGGACCTGCTCGACGACCAGTACGACCTGCTGTTGACCTGCGCGGTGGATGGCGAGGTCCGTCAGGACAGTCGGACCAGTCGCATGATCGTGGGCGTCAAGCAGTTGGTGGCCTACCTGTCGGCCGTGTGCACGCTCGAGGCCGGTGACCTGGTGTTCACGGGTACGCCGGCCGGTGTGGGCGACGCTCAGGGGCGGTGCCTCGGGGTGGGCCAGCGGATCGATTCGCACATCCGGGGCGTGGGCCACATGGTCAACCACTGCGTCTGAGCGACGCCCCACCCGGTTTCAGGAAAGAGCGACCGGGGTCGACACCTCGTCGAAGAAGTCGCCGCCCTTGTCGTCGACCACCACGAAGGCCGGGAAGTCTTCGACCTCGATGCGCCACACGGCCTCCATGCCCAGTTCGGGGTACTCCAGCACCTCGACCTTGCGGATGGAGTCCAGCGCCAGCCGGGCCGCAGGACCGCCGATGGACCCGAGGTAAAAGCCCCCGTGTCGGGCACACGCCTCGGTGACCTGCCGGGAGCGGTTGCCCTTGGCCAACATGACGAGGCTCCCGCCGGCCTCCTGGAAACGATCCACGTAGCCGTCCATGCGGCCGGCCGTGGTGGGGCCGAACGATCCCGATGCGTAGCCCTCCGGGGTCTTGGCTGGACCGGCGTAGTAGACGGGATGGTCCCGCAGGTAGTCCGGCATGGGCTGGCCAGCGTCGAGCAGTTCGGCGATCTTGGCGTGGGCGATGTCGCGGGCCACCACGAGGGTGCCGGTGAGGGCCAGCCGGGTCTTGATCGGGTGCTTCGACAACTCGGACCGGATGGCGTCCATGGGCTGGTCCAGGTCGATGGGCACGACATCTGTCGACAGGTCGTCGTCGGTCACCTCGGGGAGGTACCGGGCGGGGTCCTCCTCCAGTTGCTCAAGGAACACGCCGGCGGCGGTGATCTTTCCCAGGGCCTGGCGGTCGGCCGAACAGGACACGGCGATGCCCACCGGGTTGGACGCGCCGTGGCGCGGCAGGCGAACCACCCGGACGTCATGGCAGAAGTACTTGCCACCGAATTGGGCGCCTATCCCGAACTGGCGGGTCATCTCCAGGATCCGCCGCTCCCAGTCGAGGTCGCGAAAGCCGTGACCCGACTCGCTGCCCTCGGTGGGGAGGTGGTCGAGGTAGTGGGCCGAGGCGTACTTGGCGGTCCGCATCGTGTGTTCGGCCGACGTGCCGCCGATGACCACTGCTAGGTGGTACGGCGGACAGGCGGCTGTTCCCAGGCTGCGGAGCTTCTCATCGAGGAAGCGGGTCAGGTCCTCCGGGTTGAGGAGTGCCTTGGTCTCCTGGAAGAGAAAGCTCTTGTTGGCCGAGCCGCCACCCTTGGCCATGAAGAGGAACTTGTAGGCGCTGCCGGGCACGGCCTCGATCTCGATCTGTGCCGGCAGGTTCGTCCCGGTGTTGCGTTCGGTGAACATGTCCAGCGGGGCGAGCTGCGAGTAACGCAGGTTCGACGTGAGGTAGGTGTCCTGCACGCCGAGCGAGATGGCTTCCCGGTCGTCACCGCCGGTGAGGACCAGCTCGCCCTTCTTGGCCGACACGATGGCGGTGCCCGTGTCCTGACAGGAAGGGAGCACGCCGCCCGCCGCGATGCAGGCGTTCTGGAGGAGTTCGGTGGCTACGAAGCGGTCGTTGGGCGATGCCTCGGGATCGTCGAGGATGGCTGCCACCTGGGCCAGGTGGGTGGGGCGAAGCAGGTGGGCGATGTCACGCATGGCGGTCGCCGTCAGCAGCCGGATGGCCTCCGACTCGACCTCCAGGAAGGTCCGGCCGGCGGGGCCTTCGACGGTTGACACGCCGTCGGCGGTCAGGTGCCGGTACGTCGTGGTGGCGTACGGATCCTCGGTGAGGGGCAGCAGGTCGACAGCCATGGGTACCTCAGACTTGGCCATGCACTAAACCTACCGGTCAGGCCTCGCGTGCTCGGTGGTGATTGGCCGGACCGAGATGGCCGGACCGGGTCGGCGTACCGATCAGGCGCGAGACAGGTCGGCGATGATCGGTTCCCAGAACTCCGGGCCACCCTCGCCTCCCTGGGTGTAGAAGCTCAGCCGGTCCACGCAGTCGCCGTAACGGTCCCGGAAGCCGGTGGCCACCGCGTCCTGTTCGCCGACCACCGCGAAGGCGTCCAGCACCTCGTCGTCGATGAGTTCGCCCATCTCCTGCCACTGGCCCTGCTTGGACATGCGGTTCAGGTCGTCCTGGAGGTCGCCCCAACCGTGGGTCTCCAGCACGGGTCGGTAGGCCGGAGTGGAGCCGTAGAAGGCGATCTGCTGGCGGACCCCGGTGGCCGCCTTTGCCATGGCCTCCTCGGTGCTGCCGGTCACCACGAAGCCCGGTCCGATGATTTCGAAGTCGTCCATGGTGCGGCCCGACTTTTCGAGGCCCCGCTCGATGGCCGGGATGGTGACCTCCCGGAGGTACTGCTCGGTGCTGAAGGCATGGCAGATCAGCCCGTCGCATACCTCGCCGGCCACCTCGGACATGAGCGGGCCGACCGCAGCGATGAACACCTTGGGAGGCCCGCACTCGTTGGGGCCGGGGTCGAAGAACGGGGTCATCAGCGTGTGCGTGTAGAAGTCACCACGGAAGGCCAGCTTCTCGCCGTCGTTCCAGGTGGACCAGATGGCCCGCATGGCGCTGATCATCTCGCGCATGCGGGCTGCCGGCCTGGACCATTCCATCGAGAAGCGTTTGGTGATGTGGGGCTTGATCTGAGTGCCCAGACCCATGATGAACCGACCATCGCTGTAACGCTGCAGGTCATGGCCCAGGTTGGCCAGCAGCATCGGATTGCGGGCGAACGCCACGGCAATCGACGTCCCCAGCTCGATGCGCTCAGTGTGTTCGGCGGCCACCATGTGGGGCAGGAACGGGTCGTGACTGGTTTCGGCCGTCCATGCTCCGGCGTAGCCGGCCTCCTCAAGGCGGCGGGCCGCCTCGCCGATGGCGCCGATGCCGCCCTTGTCGGCGGGCGTGGTGAGTCCGGTCAGTCCTCCGTCGATCTTCATGGCGCCGAAGGTAGCGGGGGCCGGTCGTGCCGCTACTGTCCGCCGGTCATGGAGCTCCTGCTGATCCGCCACGGCCTCCCGGTCACCGTCGACAACCGTGATACCGGGGCCGAGGCCGATCCAGTGCTGTCTGAGCTGGGCTGTCGGCAGGCCGAGGCGCTGGCCGACTGGTTCGTGAACCCGCCGACCGCCCAGCGGATCGACGCCGTGTACGCCAGTCCCAAGGCCCGGGCGCAGCAGACGGTGGCGCCATTGGCTGCCCGTCTGGGTCTCGAACTGGTCATCGAGCCGATGGTCAACGAGTACGACCAGGGCGAGCCGGAGTACATCCCCATTGAGCACCTCAAGGCCAGCGGCGACCCCCGCTGGGAGGCGATGATGGCCGGCGACGACCTGCCCGACCCGGAGGCCTTTCAGGCCCAGGTGGTCGGGGGAATGGACCGGATCATCGCCGCCAACCCGGGGCGGACCGTCGCCGTGGGTTGTCACGGCGGGGTGGTATCGGCCTACCTGTCCCACCTGCTGGGCATCGGGCGGGTGATGTTCTATGAGGCCCACTACACGTCGGTGGCTCGGGTGGCCGCGTCGTCAGCCGGGCACCGGTCGGTGCGTTCCATGAACGAACTGGGCCACCTGCAGATGGCCGGAGTGTCCCTCAGCGACCTTTGACCGGATTATTGACCGGCTTGCTGGCCGGCCGGCAAGGAGTCGGCTGATGACCGGCCCCTCTCAGGGGCCCCGGGTCACGGCGCCAGTTCCGGAAGGTCCCGGAAGTGGTCGAGGGTCCCGGGGTTGGCCAGCGCCTCGACGTTGGTGATCGGCCGGCCTTCCACCACGGCACGCACGGCCAGCTCCACGAGCTTGCCCGACCGGGTGCGGGGCAGCTCGGGCACCTCGATGATTACCGCTGGGACGTGGCGCGGTGATGCGCCCATCCGCACGTCGGCGCGGATCCGGTCCCGGAGGTCGTCGTCGAGCACCACGCCGTCGGCGGTCACCACGAACAGGACCACCCGGACGTCGCCCTGCCACGGCTGACCGATGACCAGCGCCTCGACGATCTCGTCGAGCTGCTCGACCCGGCGGTAGATCTCGGCGGTGCCGATCCGTACCCCGCCCGGGTTGAGGGTGGCGTCGGACCGCCCGTGGATGACGAAGCCGCCCTCGGGGGTGCGTTCAGCGAAGTCGCCCTGGTGCCAGAGCCCCTCGAACCGGTCGAAGTAGGCGGCGCGGTACCGCTCGTCGTCGGGGTCGTCCCAGAAGCCCAGCGGCATGGACGGGAACGCTGTCCGACACACCAGCTCGCCGCGAACCCCGGGACCGGTCGTGGCGCCGTCTTCGTCCACCACGTCCATGTCCATCCCCAAGACCGGCCCCTGGATCTGCCCGGCGTGGACCGGCCCGGAGGGGTGTCCAGCCACCAGGCAGCCACAGAGGTCGGTGCCTCCGGAGATTGACGCCAGATGCACTTCGGGCGACCAGTCGGCGTACACGTGGGCGAACCCCTCGTGGCTGAGGGGGCTGCCGGTGGAGCAGACCGTCCGGAGGTTGTCCAGTGCATGGGTTTCGACGGGACGGAGTCCGGCGGTGGCCACCGAGTCGATGAACTTGGCCGACACCCCCAGGAACGTGAGGTCGCACTCGTCGGCCAGGTCGAAGAGGCGGCTGCCGTCGGGTTGGAAGGGTGAGCCGTCGTAGAGGACCACGGTGGCGTCGGCGGCCAGTCCGGAGACCAACCAGTTCCACATCATCCAACCGGCCGTCGTGAAGTAGAAGACTCGGTCGCCGGCCCGGACGTCGCACTGCAGGCGATGTTCGACCAAGTGCTTGAGGAGGATGCCGCCCGCCCGGTGGACGATGCATTTGGGGCGCCCGGTGGTGCCCGACGAGTACAGGACGTACAGCGGGTGGTCGAAGGGGAGGTCCACGTACCGGACCACGTCGGCCTGATGCGGCGCGAGGAATTCGTCCAACGTGATGGCCCCGTCGGGCAGCAGACCGACCGGGCCGACCAGCGGATCTTCGGGAACCACGACGAGGCGCTTCAGGGCGGGCAGGGCACCGGCCACCTCGGCCAGGCGCCCGGTGACGTCGTGGCGGCGCCCGCCGTAGCGGTAGCCGTCGGCGGCGAAGAGGACCACCGGCCGGATCTGTTCGAATCGGTCGATCACCCCGGAGGCCCCGAAGTCCGGCGACGTCGACGAGAAGGTCGCGCCGATGGACGCGGCGGCCAGCATCACGGCGCAGGTCTCGGGCACGTTGGGCATCCATGCGGCCACCCGGTCGCCGGGTTCCACCCCGAGTTCCAGCATGGCCTGCTGGAGGCGTGACACCAGATGGTGGAGGTCCCGACGGGTCAGGGTGCGTCGTGCGCCGGCCACCTCGGGGTCCTCGCCACGGAACACCAGTGCCGGACGGTCGTCCGCGACACCCAGGAGGTTTTCGGCGAAGTTCAGGCGTCCGTCGGGGAAGAAGCGGGTGCCGGTGAGGTGGCCGGACCCGTCATGGGTCAGCACGGTGGCTCCGGGATCACCGACCACGCCGAGCTGGTCCCACGCGGCCTGCCAGAAATCGGCCGGATGGTCGACCGACCACCGGTGGAGTTCGTGGTAGCCGCCGTCGACCCCCACGGACCGTCGGAACCCGTCGACCCGGGTCCCCGCTACCCGGGCGTCGTCGGGGATCCACAGGGGGCTGCTCACGACTGCTGAAACTAGCCAGTCGCCCGGTGCGGGCCGCTGCAACCGGCGACCGTCCGGCGGGTCAGACTCCGGGGCATGGGCGACGGCGATGAACGACAAGTGGAGCACGGTGCCTCGGGCCGGTGGTTCGAGGACCTGCCGGTGGGCCTCGTGGTACGCCATGCCTTGACCCGCACAATCACCGAGGCCGACAACCTCCAGTTCTGTCTCATGACCCACAACCCGCAGCCCCTGCACCTCGATGCCGAGTTCGCGGCGGGCACCGAGTTCGGCGAACGCCTGGTGAACAGCCTGTTGACCCTGGGGTTGGTGGTCGGGGTGAGCGTGGGTGACACGACGCTGGGCACCACGGTGGCCAACCTGGGCTTCGAGGAGGTGACCTTCCCGGCGCCCGTGCTGATCGGTGACACGCTCCGGTTCGAGACCGAGGTGGTGGCGGCCCGGGCCTCGGGCTCTCGTCCCGACGCCGGGATCGTGACCTTCGAGCATCGGGCCCACAACACGAGGGACGAGATGGTGTGTCGTGCCCGTCGGAACGCCCTCATGCGAAAGCACCCCGTCTGACCACCTTCCACCGGTGGGGCGTTTCCACTGTGTATCCACGTTCCCACTGATTCCCGGCAAGGGTCGGTGGTCCTAGGATCGCCGACGTGTCAGATTCCCGGCCCGGCTCCACCGACGACCACCGCCACGTGGTCGACGACCTGCACGTGGTCATCGGTCGTCGACTCCGGGCCGGAGGAATGCGGTACAGCCGGTCGCGCCACGCGGTGGTCCGGATCCTGGCCGCCGCTGGGCGCCCCCTCACGCTGCCGGAAATCCTCGACGGTGAGCCCGATGTGGGGCTGGTCCTCGCCCAGAGCTCGGCCTACCGGAACCTTGGAGAGTTGGTCGACGCTGCGGTGGTCCGCCGGGTCGATTCGGGTGACGACCACGCACGGTTCGAGCTGCACGAGTCCCTCACCGGTCACCACCACCACCTGGTGTGTGACGGCTGTGGCCGCATCGATGACTTTGAAGTGCCCGACGAGTTTGAGCGGCGGGTGGCCGAGTTGGCCGCCGTGGCGGCCGAACGGGGCTTCCGGGTGGATGCCCACCGCTTCGACATGGTCGGCCGATGCACCGACTGCCGCTGACCGTGTCTCCCCACGGGGTCTCGCCGTCGTGTTCCTGAAGAGGCCGGCGGCCCGGGTCGTCCTCTTGGACCGCGAGGGTCGGATCTTCCTCGTCAATGCCGAGGATCCGCTGGACCCGTACAAGCCGGCCTGGTGGGAGATTCCCGGTGGCGGCATCGACCGGGGCGAGGACAGCGCCACCGCCGCGGCCCGTGAGCTCTACGAGGAGACGGGCATCGAGAACGTGGAGATGGGTCCGGTCATCTGGACCCAGCACGTCCAGTTCACGTTCGGCGGGTACTTCTTCGACAGCCACGAGAAGATTCACGTGGCGTGGTGCGACGGGGGCGACTATCAGCCCCAACACCTCGAGGCGCTGGAGGCCGCGGCGTTCATGGGCGCCCGATGGTGGGCCCTCGAGGACCTACTGGCGTCCGACGAACCGGTGCTACCGGCCCTGTTACGAGAACACCTCAGCCCGATCGTGGCCGGTGACCTCCCGGACGAACCGATCGACATCTCGCCGGTCCCCCTGGACTGAACCGCCGTCCCGCTCAGATTCGTCGGGGTCTTGCGCGGCCGGTTCCCGAGCGACGGATTCCTGAACCGCTCGGCTTTCAGGAACGGATCAGATCAGCGACTCGACGCCGCCCCATGCCAGACGGGCGGCCAGAGCGGCCATCTCGTCGGCCGGACGGGTCCGCCCCTCGTGCATCCAGTGGCGGATCATCCCCTCGGACAGGCCGTTGATGCCGGCCGCCAGGGCGAGGGCCTCGTCGTGGTTCCGGTTGCCCACCAGACCGGTTAGGTGTTCGGCGAACGTGTCGCGGACCCGGCGGACGTCGCGACGGAACTCGGGTTCGGTGGCCAGGCCCGCGCCGTAGAGGACGGTAAATGCCGACGGTCGATCCTCGAAGAAGTGGAAGAAGGCCCGGAAGCCGGCTTCGACCCGCTCGCGGGGCGTCTCCTCGTGTGATGCAGTTTCGATGGCTCGCAGCAGGTGGTCGCCCGTCTCGGCCAGCAGGAGTTCGAACAGCTCGTGCTTGGAGGCGAAGTGCTGGTACAGGACGGGCTTGGTGACGCCGGCCTCACGGGCAATGGCGTTCATCGAGGTGTCGTGGTAGCCCGATCGGGCGAACGCCTCTATGGCCACGTCGAGGATCTGGCGACGCCGTTCGGCGGCGGGCATACGGGTCGCCGTCGACCGTCGACCGGTCCGGGGGGTTGTCTCCTTCTCATCCCGGATCTTGTCGTCGGGGACCGTGTTCGCCAGCACCTCGGCGGCCAGTGTCTCGTTCACCATTGTGTGACGGTAGGCACAGGTCGGTGCCCGGCGACCAACCGGACGGGGATTCCCCCTCCGGGCCGACCCGGATTTCGGCTACCGGCTACCGGTTGCCGACTAGGGGTTGGGAGTGGTCCGTTCCTCAGCCCGCTCCTCGGCTCGTTCCTCTTCGGCGGCGGCGCGCACGGCGTAATGGAGCACGATGGCCGGAGCCAGCACGAAGGATCCGGCCACCAGCAGCACCACCAGGGTGGTGGCGAAGGCGTCGGTGAAGCCGGTGGTCAGGCCCACGGCGAACACGACAATGGCTGTCAGGTAGGCGAGGTAGCCCAGCCGCTGACCGACGCTGGCCACTCGGGCCAGCCGGGCCCGTCGCACGAGGATCGGATCGTTCACGGCATCCAGCCTGCCTCGGCGATAAGCGTTTCCAGTCCGGTCGCCATGCGATCCGTGGACAACTCGGTGGCCGCCACCCGCTGGTTGTGGTCCAGCAGTTCGACCTGTTGGTCAGCCGGTGCGGCCAGCCACGCGCCGAGCGGACCGGGATCAGCAGCATCGAACCATCGGAAGCCGAGGGCCCGCAACTCGTCGGCCACCGGGTAGGTCCCGATGGTGGCCGGCCGTCGGGCCAGCGCGGCTTCCACCGGTGGGTTGCCGAAGCCCTCCCACGTCGAGGGGAAGGCCACCACGTCGGCCGCCGCGTACAGGTCGGCCCGTGACGCGGCCGGGTAGCGGATCACCGGGCACCGGGCAGCGGCCAGCAGGTCGGCCAACTCGGGGCCGTAGCCGTCCTCGGCCGGCCCGGGCAGCCAGTAGGTGGCCGGGCCACCACCGGAAGACCGACTCCCGCCGAGCGACTCGGTGAGAGCGATCGCCCGATCGACCGCTTTGCGGGGAATGGCCCGGACGGGATGCACCACCAGCAGGTCGTCGGGATGGAGGCCGAGGCGACCACGGGTGCCGTCCCGGTCACCGGTCGGCGGGTCGGGATCGAATCCGTTGCGGATAGTCCACGCGGTCAACCCCCGGTCGGCCATCTGCCTACGGGTGAGGTCGTTGATCGTGACGTGGCGCCAGGCGGCGTCGTCGGGCGGGAGGTCGGTCACGTGGGCGAACCGCTCCCGCTGCCACGGTGGATCGTGGTGGTGGAGGATGGCCGGCCGACCTCGCAGTACGTCGGCCACCACGTGGGAGGCCGTTGGATTCAGCGGGATGGTGCAGAGGTTCTCCACCACCACCAGATCGGCGCCGGTCAGGGCATCGCCCACATCGTCGGCCAGCGAACCGGCATCGGGGGAGCCGGAGATCGGGGGTTCCGGGTTGCCGATGCCAAGGCCGTTTACGATCCGGACCGGTCGGGGATCGTCCCAGCCGGGTTCGATCTCACCGGCCAGCCAGTCCACGTCGAAGCCGATCCCGTTCAGGGCATCGGCCCACATCCGAGCCGCCACCGAAACGCCGTCGGTGGGGCCGAAACGAAAGGAGACGATGGTGCAGCGAGCCATGGTCCTCCCGGATCCGGACGACGGTGCGATGGAGGCCGTCGTACGCACGATGTTGGACGACCACTGGGTGTCGGAAGGGTATGCAGCCCCCAACCCGACGGTCTACCCGTGGCAGTGGTTGTGGGACTCGTGCTTCCACGTCCTGGTGTGGCTAGCCCTCGGCGACGGTGACCGGGCCCGCCGCGAACTGGCGGTGGCGTTGGCCGCTCAGACGCCCTCGGGGTTCGTGCCCCACATGCACTACGTCCGCCAGCCCGGGTTCCACGAGGACCTGTGGGGGAGACCGGACGACTCGTCGATCACCCAGCCGCCCATGTACGGCCATGCGGTGGCCGAGCTGGTGCGAGCCGGCGAACCGGTCGACGGCGAGGTGGTCGAGCGGGCCACCACCGGCCTGTGGTTCCTCCTGCGGGGTCGCCGACGTGACCCCTCGGGCCTCGTCCGGGTCTGCCATCCGTGGGAGACGGGGGCCGACGACTCGCCCCGCTGGGACGACCACTGTCCCGACGGTTTCGACAGCGACCGGTGGCGGTCGGTGAAGAACCGGCTGGCCTCGACCATCGAGACCGGTCCCGACGGCGAGGCGGTGGCCAACCCGGTGTTCGCGGTGGCGCCCGCGGGATTCAACGCCCTGGTGGCGTTCAACGCCCGGGAGCTGGTCACGGTGACCGGCGACGATGACCTTGCGGCGGCCGCCGACGAGCTGGTAGACGCCCTGGCCCAACGGTGGGACGACGGCCTGGGTACCTGGGTGGATGCCGGACCCACGGCCGACGGATCAGGACGGGTCCGGACGCTGGACGCCCTGCTGCCGCTGCTGGTCGAGGATGATGAGCGGCGGGCCGACCGGGTAGTTGCTCAGCTCCTGGATCCCACGGCCCACGGCGGACCGGCCGGTCCGACCGGCGTGCACCGGGCTGAGCCCGTCTTTGATCCCGACGCCTACTGGCGGGGACCGGTGTGGCCGCAGCTGGCCTACCTGATGGTGCGGGCCGTGGCTCCCCATTCGCCGGGAGCTGCTGAGGCGCTGGCTAGGACGACGGTGGCCGGGGCATGGGCCTCGGGCATGGCCGAGTACTGGAACCCTGACACCGGCGCCGGCCTGGGAGCCGTCCCCCAGTCCTGGACCGGCCTGGCCCTGGTGCTGGCTCGCCGGCCGACGGGAGGCGCGGTGGGGGACCAGCCGGTGGATCCCGGCTAGAGGCGGGATCCCGCAGCCGTACCCACCAGCTCGGTCCCGTCGGAGCGGTGGACGAAGCAGTGGATGTTGCGGAAGACGGCCCGGTCGTGCTCGAAGTCGGTCCGTGACGGGGTCAGGTAGCCCAACTCGAGTTCCGAGAGTTCGAAGATGAGTCCCACGAATCCGGCGAAGGCCGCGTAGCACTCGGCACGGGCATAGGCCTCCATCTCCCGGTCACCAGGCCACGGTGCGCCGGGCCGGGCCGGATGGGCGGTCCGCAGGTAGATCTCGTGCTGGTGAGGGCCGGGGCAGGGCACCCGGGTGTCGATGGAGATCTGCCGGTCGTCCTGGACCCACGAGTAGTTGTTGAAGCAGGTCCCGGCATCCAGGTCGTGGAGGTTGACCACCTCGCCCACCCAGTCGGGGATCTCGGCATCGGGCTGCGTGGGTCGAACCTCCACGATCGAGGTGGTGGCTCCGATCCGACCGTCGCCCGTTTCGTCGGCCGGTCCGCCTCCACGCGAACCGGTCAGAGTGGAGTCGTCACCGCCCCCACAGGCCGCGGCCACCAGTATCGGCATGAGCATCAGGCCCGGGAGCACCGCCGCCCACCGACCGGCGGAACCGCGTTGGAAGGCGTCGAACATGGGGTCAGGGTACGACCGGCCGGTACCGTGACGGGGTGTCGGTGGTCGAGTTGCGCGCCGCGGTCGCGCTGCTGGGGCGCTTTCCCGCCCTGTCCGGCGTGGACCTGATGATCCACGCTGGTGAGACGGTTCTCCTCCGTGGACCCAATGGCGCGGGCAAGACCACGGTGCTGCACCTGTGCGCCGGTCTACTGCGTCCCGAGTCCGGTGGGGTACGGGTACTCGACCACGATCTCACCGAGGTGGCCGGCCGTCGGTCGGTTCGTCGCCGGGTGGCACTTCTGGGCCACGCAACCGGGCTGTACGACGACCTCACGGTGGGGGAGAACCTACGTTTCTGGGCCCGGGCCGCCGGCCTGTCGGCTGCCGAGGCTGATCGTCGGACCGACGAGGCCCGATCCCGCCTCGAGGTGCCCGTCCGTCTGCTCGACCAGCCGGTCCACACGCTGTCGGCCGGCCAGCGTCGCCGGACGTCGCTGGCCGCCCTGGTGGTCCGCCGGCCCGAACTGTGGTTGTTGGACGAGCCACACGCCGGCCTCGACCAGAGGGGCCGGGATCTCGTCGATGTGTTGATCGGTGATGCGGTGGCGGCCGGTGGCACCGTGGTCGTGTCATCCCACGAACTGGACAGGGTGGCTGCCCTCTCCCCCCGGACGGTGACACTGGCCGGGGGTGCGGTGGTCGACGGGCCGTCGACCGACGGCGGGGCCCCCCAATGAACACGCTGCGGACGGTTCTGCGCGACGCCCGACTGGTAGCGGCACGCGATCTTCGTATCGAGGCCCGGTCACGGGTCGTGATCGACCAGATCCTGCCGTTCGCGGTGCTCGTCCTGGTGTTGTTCGGCTTCGCTCTGGATGCCGACCACCGGACTCTTCGGACCTTTGCCCCCGGACTCTTCTGGGTGACCGTGCTGTTGAGTGCCCTGCTGGCCATCCAGCGGTCGGCCTCGTTGGATTCTGCCGACGGAACGGGCACTGCTCTTCGCATGTCAGGTCTCTCGCCGGTGGCCCGCTACCTGGGACGGGCGGCCGCCGTGCTCGTCCAGTTGCTGGTGCTCGAGGTGGTGTTGGTCGGCGGACTCGTGGTGCTCTACGGCGTAAGCGTGGAGGAATGGTTCCTGCTGGTAGTGGCCGGTGTGGTGGCCGGGGTCGCCGTGGCGGCCGCCGGTACCCTCTACGGCGCGCTGGCCTCGGGGCTGGGGGCGCGGCAGACCCTCCTGCCGATCCTCGTGCTTCCGGTGCTGGCGCCGGTGCTGATCGGGGCCACCCGGGCGTTCGACGATGCCCTCGGCGTCGCGGCGGTCGACGGCTGGGCATGGACCGGCCTGTTGGCCGTGGCCGCCCTGGTCCTCACCGTGGTCGGTGCGTCGGTTCACGGCGTACTGGTCGAGGACTGACCGGGAGCCCCGATGGCCGAAGAACCCATGAGCCCAGCACCCCTGCCGGAAGGCACGGCACGCGACACCACCGGGTCGCGCGGTTCGCGCCTGCTGGGCGTGCTGACCCTCGTCGGCCTGGTTGTGCTCGGCGTCCTTGCCTTCGTCCTCACCGACCCAGATGTCCGGATCCACCCCTCCACGGGCGCCGAGTTCGGACAGTTCGATGCCGTGCGGATGCTCTACGTGCACGTGCCCCTGGCCGTCATGACCTACCTGGCCTACGGGCTGTGTGCGGTGGCCAGCCTCGGGGTCCTGATCCGGCGTACCCCGTGGTGGGACGTCATGGCCCATGCGGCGGCCGAGGTGGGCACGGTGTTCTGCGGATTGGTGCTGGTCACCGGCTCCATCTGGGGTCGACCGGTGTGGAACACCTGGTGGGAGTGGGGCGACGTCAGGCTCATGACCACGCTCGTCCTCTTTCTGATGTTCGCCGGGTACCTGGCCCTGCGGCGCACCACCGGAGACCCCCGGACGGTCTCCCGTCGGGCCGCCGTGGTGGCGCTCGTCGCCGTACTGGACCTCCCGCTGGTCAACCGGTCGGTCGAATGGTGGGAGAACCGGACCCTGCACCAGCAGTCCACCCTCGGCGACCTCAAGATTGAGGACCTGACCCTGTTCACCCTGATGCTGGGCTTCCTCGTGCTGGGCATGGCCATGGCCTGGTTGCTGCTGCACCGCTTCCGGGTGGGGTGGCTGGAGCAGGCGGCCCTGGACCACTCGGTGGCCGCTGCCATTGCCGAGCGTCGGGGCGAGACGCCCGACAACGAGCTTCGTCGGGCGGTCGGCGACCCGTCTCCCGGGGACCCGTCATGACCCACGTGGGCTACCTGATCGCCGGCTGGGGCATCACGTTGGGCACGCTGGCGATCTACGCGCTACGCCTCGTACGACGCGGACGTGACCTCAGCGCTCAGGTGCCCGACGCCCATCGGCGTTGGCTGGAGGACCAGGGGTCCGACGATGCCTGATCCCGGCGACGAGACGGAGCCGGAAGGCGACCGGATCGACGACCTGACACCGGCACCCACCCGTCCTGAATCGGGTTCGGTCCGTCGACGGCCCGCCGCGGTGGTGCTCGTAGTGCTCGTGGCGGCCGTGGTGGCCGTCCTCTTCCAGACCCTGGGCGACGCGTCGCTCTTCTTCTACGAGGTGGACCGGGCCGTGGAGCTCCGTTCCGAACTCGACGACGACCGGTTCCGGGTGGTGGGCACGCCCCAGCCCGGCCTCCTCGAGGTCGAGGTGGACGGCGAGTCGGCGGTGGCCTTCACCCTGTGTGCCGGTGACGTCCTGGCTGACGTGGTGCACCTCGGGGACCCGGCCGAACTGTTCCAACCCGGGGTTCCGGTGGTCCTGCAGGGCTCGTGGGTTCGTGGCCCGGTGCCTGCCGGTCTCGACGCGCCGGCCGCCGACGGTTGGCACCTCCGGACCGACCACATGGTGGTCAAGCACGACAACGACTATCGGGGCGAAGGTGCCGAGCTCGAGCCGTGTGGCCTCCCGGGCGACCACCCGGCCGACGATGTTTCGGCGGGCGGGTGAACGCCACCCTCGGAACGCTCTTCGTGGCCCTCGGGCTGGCTGCCTCGGTCGCCGGGGTGGTCACCGTGGCCGTCGGACTGGCCACCCGGACGCCGTCATTGGTCGTCCGGTCACGGACCTGGGCGCTGGTGCTGGCCGTGGCTGCCATCGGCCAGGTGGCGGTCATGGAACGGGCGCTGATCACCCGGGACTTCACCGTGGCCTTCGTGGCCGAGCACGGCAGTCACCGCACCCCGGCGCTATTCAACGTGGCCACGCTGTGGTCGGCCCTCGAGGGTTCGATCCTGTTGTGGGTCCTGATCCTCGTGGGGTACCTGGTGCTGGTGGTCCGCCGGTTCCGGGACCGCCTCGACGACCCGATGGTCGGCTGGACCCTCCTGGTGATGTTCGCCGTCTGCACCTTCTTCTTCCTGTTGCTGGCCGGGCCGGCCCAGCCCTTCGGCCGGTTCGAACCGTGGGCCGGCTACGACGGGCCAGGCCCCAACCCGCTGCTCCAGAACCACGTGCTGATGGCCTTCCATCCGCCGGTGCTGTACCTCGGCTACGTCGGGTTCACCGTGCCCTTCGCTCTGGCGGTGGCCACCCTGGCCACCGGCCGGCTGGGCGAGGGGTGGCTGCTGGAGGCCCGGCGTTGGACCCTGACGGCCTGGGGATGCCTGACCGTGGGGATCATCCTCGGTGCCTGGTGGTCCTACGAGGTGCTGGGCTGGGGCGGCTACTGGGCGTGGGATCCGGTGGAGAACGCCTCGTTCCTGCCGTGGTTGACCGGTACCGCCTACCTCCACTCGGTCATGGTCCAGGAACGGCGGGGGATGCTGCGGGTCTGGAACCTGTCGCTGCTGTGCGCCACGTTCGCCCTCACCATCCTGGGCACGTTCATCACCCGGTCCGGCGTGCTCGAGTCGGTCCACGCCTTCACCGAGTCGGGCATCGGGCCGCTGCTACTGGGCTTCTTCGCCCTCGTGGTGGCCACCACGGTGGGGCTCATTGCCTGGCGGGGTGATGCCCTGCGGTCGCCGGGCTCCATCGAGTCGCCGTTGTCGCGCACCGGGGCGTTCTTGGGTAACAACCTGCTGTTCGGGGCGTTCGCCTTTGTGGTGCTGCTGGGCACCGTGTTTCCGCTACTGGTCGAGGCGGCCCGGGGCGATCGGATCGCCGTGGGCAACCCGTACTTCGAACGGATGACCATGCCGGTGGGCTTTGCCCTGCTGTTCCTCATGGCCGTGGCGCCCGCCCTGCCGTGGGGCCGGGGGACCGTCGAGATCCTGTCGGTCCGGCTGCGTTGGCCGGCGGTCGCCGGCGCGGCGGCCATGGTGCTGGCGGTGGTCCTGGGGAGCCGTGGTTGGGCCCCGACCCTGGCCGTGGGGCTGGGGGGCTTCGCGGCCGGTGGGGCGATACGGCACCTGGTGCTGGCCGTCCGGGCCCGCGGCCTGCGTGGCCTGGTGGGACGGTCCAGCGGTGGGATGGTCGTCCATGTCGGGGTAGCCGTGGTCGCCGTGGCCTTCGCCTGCTCGTCGTCGTTCGTCCGTCAGGCCGAGTTCCGGTTCGACGCGGTGGGTGACCGGGCCACGTTCGCCGGCCACCAACTGGTCTTCGACGGCCTGTCGACCGTGGAACTACCGGAGAAGACCGAGACCCGGGTCGCCGTGATGGTCGACGGCGAGCGGTTCGAGCCGGCCATCAGCGTCTTCCCGTTCGGAGGGCAGACCATCGGCACGCCGGCTACCCGGTCCACGGTCCGCGATGACCTGCAGTTGGCGGTGCTGGCGGTGCCCGACCCCGATGACGGGCTCGGTAACGCATCCGGCGACCGGTCCGGCAGCACGGTGGTCCGGGTGACCGTGCAGCCTCTGGTGGCCTGGTTGTGGATCGGTGGGGCGGTGATGGCCATCGGCACTGCGTTGGCCTTCGTCTCCGGCGCCGGTAGCCCGACGGGTCGTGCCCGGCGGCGGGACCTCGTTGCCGAAAAGAACCCGGTTGCCGAAGAGATCGGTGGGCAGTCCGCGTGAAACCGGTACGTCGCGCCGCGTTGGCCGTGGGCCTGGTGCTGGCCGTGCTCGTGGTGGTGTTCGCCACCCGTGAGGCCGGACAGGACCGGATGACCACCCACCTGGTGGGTGCCGTGGCGCCGCCCGTGGCGGGTATCACGCTCGAGGACGCACTCTGGGACCTCGATGACCAGCGGGGCCGTTGGGTGCTGGTCAACTTCTTCTCCACCACCTGCGTCCCGTGCATCGAGGAACACCCCGAGCTGGTGGCTTTCGCCGAGGCTCACGACGGGTCCGATCCCGCGGTGCCCGAGGTCCGGGTGGTCAGCGTGGCCTTCGACGATCGCCCGTCGGCCATCTCCCGCTTCTTCGCCGGACACGGCGGCAGGTGGCCGGTCCTTCCCGCCGACACCGGTCGGATCGCCGTGGACTGGGGTGTGGTGGCGGTTCCCGAGTCGTACCTCGTGACCCCGTCGGGTCACGTGGCCGTCAAGGTGGTCGGTGGCGTGGTCCGCGATGACCTGGAGGGCCTTCTGGATCGCGCCCTGGCTACCCTGGCCGGAGATCGGACCGGGTCGTGAGCGGTCGGTCCGCTGGTGCCGGCCGGAGCCGGGCCGTCTGGCTGCTGGTGCTGGCCGTGGTGGTGGGCAGCCTCGTGGCGTCCGAGGTCGGCGATCAGGCGCCGCGCACCAATGCCGATCGGGTCCACGCCCTGGCCGGAGACTTCGCCTGTCCGGTCTGTCAGGGCCAGTCCCTGGGTGAGTCCGACGTACCCATTGCGCGGACCATCCGCACGACCATCCGCACGATGGTCGACGAGGGTCGGACCGATGCCGAGGTCCGGACCATGCTGGTGGACCGCTTCGGCGAGGACATCGACTACACGCCGACCGGGCGGGGCCTGACCGGCCTGGTCTGGGTGCTACCTGTGCTGGCCGCTGCGGCGGCCATCACCGGTGTGAGCCTGGCCGTCGCCCGCTGGACATCGGGCCGGTCCGGATCCGAGATGGATTCCGTTGCGGGATCGGACGGTGCCGCAACGTCGGGCAACACCTCGAATCGAAATCTGGTGCTGGTCGGGGTGGCGGTGGTCGCCGTGCTGGCCGGCGTGCTGGTGGCCCGCACGGCGGGGGACCGCACGGCCGGCGATGCCCTGACCGGCGACATCCGATCGTCGACGCGCACCCTGCTGGCCGAAGCGGGAGTGGCCGCGCCGGCCGAAGCCGATGCGCTCTACACCCGGGTCCTGGAGATCCAGCCGTCCAACGTGAAGGCGCTGGCCTACCGAGGTTGGTCTCGCTGGCGAACCGGTGACCGGGTCGCCGCGTTGGTTGACCTGGACGACGCCGTGGCCTCCGATGGCGCCTTTGCCGACGTGCGGGTGTTCCGGGCGTCGGCCCGTCACACCGAGGGTGACCACGCCGGGGCCGCGGTCGACCTGACGGTGCTCGACGGCCTGGATGCGCCGCCCATCGTGGGAGACCTGCTGGCCGCCAGCCGGCTCCGCCAGCGGATCGCCGGTGCGTTGGCCTCCGAGGGCGAGTTGCTGGCCGCCCTCGAACTTCTGGATTCGGGCCTGGATGCCGCCGAGCGGGCGGGTGCGGGTGGCCGATCAGAACGGGCCGCCCTACTGGCCGAGCGGGGATGGTTACTGGCCTCGACCCGGGTACCCGAGCTGGTTGAACGGGGTCTGGCAGGTCTCGACGAGGCGGTGGCCGTCGGGCCGACCGACCCGTACGCGTTGGCCTACCGGGCGGTGGTGGGCATGGCGGTGCCTGCCCGTACCGACCAGGTGGCTGCAGACGTCCGGGCTTTCGCCGCCTTAGAGGATCCCCCGGCCGATCTCACGGCTGCCCTCGTCTCGTTGGGCCTGCTCGACGGTTGAGTCGCGGGCCGGGCGCCTGTTGCCGGTCCGAGACCGCCGGTCTGGTGCTGTCGATCCGTTACTGGTGGTAGTGGGCGTGCACGACCGCGCCGTCGGCCACCGTCAGTTCCCAGATCGAGGCGTACGCGCAACCCCGGCCGCCACTCAGTCCGGCACCGTCGGAGACCACGTCACGGATCACATCGGGGATGACGTCGGAGTGGCTACACAGCACCACGACCCGTCGGTCGGCGTCCTCGGCTCCGGCGTGTCCCCGGACCACTTCGGTCATCGCCGATGATGCGCCCTCGAAGAGGGAAGGGTCGGTCTCCGGGAGCAGACCGTGGCGGCCTGCGGTAGGCCCGACGGTCTGGAGGCACCGGACGGCCCGGCTGCTGCAGATCCCGGTCAGCGGCCGACCGGCCAGCAGCCCGTCCACGTAGTCGGCCAGACGGGTGGCCTGGTCGGTACCGGCGGCGTCCAGCGGCCGGTCGGCGTCGTCGCCCGACCATCGGTAGGGGTCGCCGGCCGAACCGTGACGGATGAGGAGGATGGTCATGGCCTGTCGTGTGGCCGGTCTCGGGGGGCATGACGGAGTGCCGGCCACCATGCCCTCGCGGTGGACGCGTGATCCGGATAGTTGCGGGTCACGGGCGTGCGTACGGAGGTCTGAAGAAGGGTGTGGTTCAGGCCGAGACGTCGGTGATGCACACGGCATCACCCATGGGTAGCGACGATCGCATCTCAGCGGTCGTCTCGCCGTACAGGGCCCCCAGCATTCCACGTACCAGGCCCCGGTCGACCGCGCAGATCACGGGATGATCGATCGGGGCGCTGCCGAACGGACAGTGTTCGGAGACGATCCGCAGACGATCGTCACCCGACCGTTCGGCGCGAGCGGCGAAACCGTGGGCGGTGAGGGCCTCGGCCACCACCTGCATGGCCGATCGCAACGACCGGTGGGCCTCGTCGGATCCGAGGGCGCCCGCCATGCTCCGACCGACCTCGGCGCCCACCTCCTCGGCCATCTCCTCGGCCTGGTCGCTGGGCAGGAGGGCCAGGGCGCGGCCCAGCAGGCTGACCAGCACGGCGTCCTGGCGGACTGGGAGTTCAAGGGGGGAGCCGGGGTCGGCCACCCGATAGTGCTTGGAGGGTCGGCCGGCCGATGCGCCCTCGGGGCGTTCCACGGAGATTTCCAGATAGCCGCCGGCGGCCAGCTTGTCGAGGTGGTGGCGGGCCACGTTGGGATGGAGGTCGAACGCCGCCGCGGTGTCGGTTGCGGTGACGCCCGTGTCCTCGTCAACACGTTCACGGACGTGCAGGTAGATATCTCGTCGAGTCGGATCACCGAACGCTCCGGTGATCGCCGTGACTGCCGAGGAGAACTCGGTAGGCGTGAGGGGGGCCCCGTCCACCCGGTTATTCTACCGATCCCGGCACCCCGGCCGTCTGCCAGCGGCCGTTCGGGTCTGCCGGCCGTCCGCTCGACCAGCGGTTCGATCCCTCAACAGATCCTCGAACAGGAGCCCCCGTGCCGGTCACCGAACCCCAGGTGGTTGATGCCCTCCGACCCGTTCAGGACCCTGAACTCCGCCGCAGTATCGTCGATCTCGGCATGGTCCGTGAGATCGGCATAGCCGGCGCCCAGGTCACCATTCAGATAGCCCTGACCGTGCCCGGATGTCCGATGAAGGCCGAGATCCAGCAGTCGGTCGGTGATGCGGTCACCGCGTTGGATGGCGTGGACGCCGCCGAGGTCGAGTTCACCGTCATGACCGAGACCGAGCTGGCCGAGCTTCGTGAGAGGCTCCACGGCGATCCGGCGGCGACCGCCGGCACGAACTCGACCTACGGCCATTCCGAGGGGCGAGCCGTACCGTTCGCCGAGGCCAACTCGTCGACCCGGGTGCTGCTCATCGCCTCGGGCAAGGGCGGCGTAGGTAAGTCCTCGGTCACCACCAACCTGGCCGTGGCCCTCGCTGGTCGGGGCCGCGACGTGGCCGTCGTGGACGCCGACGTGTGGGGGTTCTCCATTCCCCGGATGCTGGGCGTCAACCAGCCCCCGACGGTCATCGACGACATGCTCATCCCGCCGGAGAGTCACGGGGTGCGTTGCATCTCCATGGGATTCTTCGCCGAGGAGGACCAGCCGGTCATCTGGCGGGGTCCGATGCTCCACAAGGCGCT
>Ga0257111_1000209_pt1 | contig 23390 bp, 21 predicted proteins | sample LP_taG_6_FD_191567 | JGI IMG/M metagenome (GOLD analysis project Ga0257111, IMG submission 191567) | Marine microbial communities from Northeast Subartic Pacific Ocean, Canada - LP_J_2015_P26_500m | ecosystem: Environmental > Aquatic > Marine > Oceanic | place: Canada: Northeast Subartic Pacific...
TAGCAAACTTTACAAAACTGTCCATGGACATTGAAACTCCAGAAAAGGGATCAACTCTTCATCAGTTAAAGTTTTTAGCAGATGCTTCGCATGTTTTGCAGGCTGAAATTGCCAGGACAGATATATCACTGCAAAAAGTTATGCAATGGGAACTAGGATCTGTAGTGATGTTTGAGAAAATAGTTGGATCACCGATTGAAGTGTTAATTGGTGACCGTTTAATTGCCAGAGGTGAGGTAGTTGTGGTAAATGACAGTTACGGAGTGAGAATCAATGAGATTACTCATCCAGATGAAAAACCAGTTTAAAACTGGGAATAATCACTGATTACAGGTGGACGTTACGGTAAGACTTTGCCAATATCAGTTAAATCATTTTTCTTGCAGTGCCTTACGAAATGCCCTGGCTGTCAGTTCCAGATCCTTCTCTGAATGAGCTGTAGAAACAAAAAGCGATTCAAAAGCGGAGGGTGCCAGATAAATCCCCTGATTTAGCATACTGCGGAAAAACCGGGTGAAGCGTTCCACATCAGAGTTGAGTGCGTCCTGGTAATTACGTACCGGAGTTTCAGAAAAGAAAAATCCGAACATACCACCCATGGCCTGCGTCTGCAGCGGGACTCCAGCTGATTCTGCTGCCGATTGAAACTCTCCTGAAAGCCATGATGTTTTTTGTCCAAGTTCAGGGTAAGGATTTTCCTCTCTTAAAATCTCCAAAGTCGACAAACCTGCGGCTACTGCAAGAGGATTCCCAGACAGCGTACCAGCCTGATAAACGGGGCCGGCAGGTGCAACTTGAAGCATGATATCCTGACGTCCACCATATGCGCCAACGGGGAGTCCGCCTCCGATAATTTTTCCGAAAATGCTCATGTCCGGAAGTACCCCAAACAGTGCCTGAGCACCTCCGTAATCAACCCGGAACCCAGTCATCACTTCATCAAAAATAAGCAAAATACCCTCGCGGTCACACAAGTCACGCAAGCCCTGTAAAAATCCGTGTTCAGGAGGAATCATGCCCATATTACCTGCAACAGGTTCAATAATAACTGCAGCAATTTTACTGGAGTTTTCTTCAACCAGTTTGATGACAGAATCCAGATCATTGAATTTCGCCTGCAGCGTATGTTCAACAAAAGATGCTGGAACTCCCGGAGAATCCGGAATTCCTAAAGTCATTGCTCCGGATCCGGCCTGTACGAGTAAGGGGTCCACGCTGCCGTGGTAGCAACCCTCAAATTTAATTATTTTATCTCGGCCTGTATATCCACGGGCAACCCTAAGAACTGCCATAGCGGCTTCAGAACCGGAATTAACCAAACGCAGCATTTCAACACTGGGAACCGCCTCGCAGATCATTTCGGCTAACAAAATTTCTCCCTCGGTGGGAGCACCAAAAGAAGTTCCTTTCAGTAGAGTTTCTTCAAGTTTTCTGATAACTTCTGTATGTGCGTGTCCTAAAATCATAGGTCCCCAGGAGCCGACAAAATCAATAAATTCATTACCATCCGCGTCATACAGTTTTGAACCCTGAGCACGGGTGATAAAAAGCGGAGTCATGTTTACTGATTTGAAAGCACGGACAGGACTGTTTACGCCTCCAGGTATTCTTTGCTGGGCGCGAGAAAACAATTGCGTAGACTGTGTGATCTGCATGAAGGTTGCACTTCTTAAAGTTTGATCAAGAGTTTTTCATAGAAGAATAAGTTTCCGGCTATTCCGGTTTGAGTGGATCCTGAGAACAGGTCAGATAAAATTCGAAAACTGTTTATGTTCTGTTACCAACTTTAAGGTACCTGAATCCAAAAATATATATTCTATGAACGTAATTAATGTTAAAAATAGTTTGGAGAACGACTCAAGAGTTGTCAAGACTTCACTAAAAAATGCGACAAATAATCCTGTTTTTCATAATTAGCCAAATTCTGTTCAGTGGATGTTCCTCTACTGGAAATAAATTTCTTGCTTCTTATGATCCGGAATATAAGGTTGCAGATCGGGGTAAGCTTGACGTTATAGTTAAAGGCAGGGCTTGCGCACTTCTTGCGGATGATGCCGTCTTGTATGCAAGGCAAACAGCTGAATTTCACCTGCGTAGCGTTGTAGGAAGTCAGAATCACAGGAAAGAATTTCAGGAAATAAATCGCTACTATGATGGAGACAAAATTTGTGTGGAAATGAGTGTTTCTGCTTTACCTCCTTTATGAAGCGGATTAATAATTTTGCCTTAGAACCTTGATTACTTGCGATTTAAGCTGCAAATCTATAAAGTAATAATAAGTTTCTGGACTTGGAAGTTTACGATTTATGAACTAGGATTAAACGTAAAGTCTGGATTCTTTCGGTTCTCAAGATTCAGGAATGTTTTCCTACTTCACTCACTTAGCCAATGTAAAGGTAGTTTATGTCAGGAAAAGGCCAGGAAAAAAATACTGCACAAAACCAGATTGCGCTGCCAATGTTGCCTATGCGTGATATCGTTGTGTTCCCCCACATGACCGCACCGTTTTTCATCGGCCGCTCACTCTCTATTGCCTCACTGGAAAAAGCACTTGACGGAGACCGTCAAATTTTCGTTGTTGCTCAAGAAGATCCGTTGGTTGAAGAACCTGAAGGCAAGGATCTGTTTCGAGTAGGAACAATAGGTAAGGTTTTGCAAATAATGCGACTCCATAATGGCACCATTAAAGCACTCTTTGAAGCAAAATCGAGAGGCCGTCTAATCGAGGCACACATGGAAGAGCCCCATTTTGCTGCAGTAGTGGAACCAATCCCGGAACAAGTTTCCAAAGCACCGGAATTATTGGCCCTCAGTAAAAATGTCCGCGCCGAATTTAAACGCTACCTGAAGGACGTTAAAAAAAGAACTGAAGGAATCGAAAAATTGTCCATTGAATCGGAAGAACCGCATATTCTTGCAGACCGTATCGCTCCGCTTCTGAACATGGATTTGCAAAAGAAACAGGATTTGCTGGAAAACTCGGATCCAAAAAGACGGCTCGAAATAGTCTATGGCCGGATGCTTGAAGAAAAAGAATTCAAAAAAGTTGAACGAAAACTAAAGGAGCGCGTCCAGGGACAAATTGGACGGACACAGAAGGAATACTACCTCAATGAACAAGTTAAGGCTATCCAGAAAGAGTTGGGTCACGGAGAAGACAGTAAAGCTGAAATGGATGAGTATGCTAAGAAAATTGAGGAAATTAAACTTTCTGATGAAGCCAGAGAAATGGCAGAAAAAGAACTTCAAAAACTCAAAATGATGCCCTCTATGTCTTCAGAGGCAAATGTCGTTCGAAATTATATTGACTGGCTGCTCAGCATGCCCTGGGCAGAAAAAACGGAAGATAACTTCGATCTGGAAAAAGCTGAAAAAGTCCTGGATGCTCAGCACTACGGTTTGGAAAAAGTAAAAGAACGTATTATAGAATATCTTGCTGTAGCTCAGCAGGTAGGCAAAATGAAAGGTCCAATTATTTGTCTGGTGGGACCTCCTGGTGTTGGAAAGACATCCCTGGCGCGTTCTGTTGCAGAAGCTCTGGGAAGAAAATTTGCACGCGTAAGCCTTGGAGGAATACGTGATGAAGCCGAAATCAGAGGGCATCGCAGGACTTATATTGGTGCCATGCCTGGAAAAGTTATCCAATCTTTGCGGAAAACAAAATTCAAAAATCCCCTGCTTCTCTTTGATGAAATAGATAAGATGTCTCATGGCGTGATGGGAGATCCTGCTGCAGCCTTATTGGAAGTACTTGACCCGGAACAGAACCACACTTTCATGGACCATTATTTGGAAGTAGAGTTCGATGTTTCGGATGTCTTATTTTTCTGTACAGCCAATGTCCCTCAAAACATTCCGCCTGCACTGAAAGACAGAATGGAAGTTATCCGGCTTTCCGGCTACACTGAGCTGGAGAAAGAAAACATTGCCCGCAAACATCTCCTCCCAAAACAGTTGGATGAAAATGGACTGACATCAAAAAGAATTCAGTTTCAGCAAAAAGCCATCTTGAAAATTATCCGGAATTACACGAGGGAAGCCGGAGTACGAAATCTTGAACGGGAAATTGCCAAAACATGCCGCAAAGTTGCAACCCAGTTGGTAAAGAAAACGAACCTTAACAAAGTCGTTGTTACTCCAATGCGGGTGCAAAAATATTTGGGTGTACAAAGTTACAAACATGGAAAAGCTGAAGAAAAAAATGAAATTGGCACCACTTGCGGTTTAGCCTGGACACAGGCCGGAGGAGAACTTTTGGTAACGGAAGTTAATATTATGAAGGGTACAGGTAAATTACAGTTGACGGGAAAACTTGGGGATGTGATGAAAGAGTCGGCACAGGCAGCACTGAGTTATGTACGCACTAATGCAAATAAGTTGGAGATATTTTCTTCCGTGTTCGAAAAAACCGACATTCACATTCATGTTCCTTCGGGAGCTGTTCCCAAAGACGGTCCTTCCGCTGGAGTAACTATTGCGACTTCTATAGTCAGTGCATTTACTTCCATTCCTGTCAGAAAGGAAGTAGCAATGACAGGAGAAATTACTTTGCGCGGCAAGGTTTTAGCGATTGGCGGATTAAAAGAAAAACTTCTTGCAGCAAAACGGGGTTTAATTTCAACTGTGATAATACCTCACAAAAATAAAAAAGATTTGAGTGAAATTTCGGAAGAAATACAGAGTGGTTTGGAAATTATTCCTGTACAAACCGTAGAAAAAGTCTTAGAAATTGCTCTTGAACGTATGCCAATAGCAGTGATTGATCCCACACCTGAAGTTGAAGATAATATGAAAGTTGACAGCCCAGAGGCTGCAATTCTGCCACAGACAGACCCCCCTGAATCACCTCGAACTTATGACGCATAATCATAACTCGGATGTCAGAAGTAAAGAAAATTACTTTTAAAACCTCACTCCAGCCTATGAAATGCCCGAAGGTGCTAATTGCTTCTGAAGTTTTCATGCTGTTAATTTTGCATAGTAACCATAAAAATAGAAAATTGTGATTGATGATATGGAATTAAGCAGTTCTGACCAGGAACTGATGACAGAAATTAATGTTGCACTTATTAGTTTCATTAAATCAAATGAAACCCATCTGCAAATGGATCCTATGAATTCGTACCGCAGAAGAATGGTGCATAAAATCGGGACTGAATTTAAACTGACTTCTGAGTCAACTGGTGAAGGTGACAGCCGTGCTGTTCGATTGGAAAAAACAAATGCCTCAGCTATTCCAGAAAATGTAAATAAAAAAAGAGTCCTTGATCGTGGGATAGAAATATTTTATGTAAAGCCCGGTGCTGAAATTGTTTTACGTAATGATGGTAGTTTCGGGATTTCACTAAAAGAGCGCGAGACCCGTGTCCTGGACAAACGTACAGTAGAGGACGGTGAATTTCGTATTCGAGAGAACAAAATAATCTGCAAGGATGACAGTAACTGGTGAGTAAATCTCAAATCGAAACAGGTCTTTCATTTGCGGCAATTGAGCAGTCTTCTTTTTCATTATCATATCTAGGAGACGCATTTTACGAATTGTGGTGTCGCCAAAAGATTTTGCAACTTCACCAAAATAGAAAACAGGTACATCAAAGCGTTGTTCAGTTTGTCCGCTGCCAAACCCAGGCCCGTCTGGTACATTTGATTATGCCACACTTGACGGATGAAGAAAAAAACATTTTCCGTCAGGGCCGTAACAACAAAGTCGTTTCCCTTCCCAAACATGCATTTACAAGAGAATATCGTGCAGCAACTGGATTTGAGTGTCTGGTAGGGTTCTGGTATTTGGGCAAGGAGATAAAGCGTTTTGAAAAACTGATGTCACAAACTGAGGTGCAGGAGTACCTGGAGACAGTCCTGACCTCGTGCAAAAACTCTTTTACTAACGCAGCTTAAAGAGATGATTTGGACATTTATTATATTTATTATCGCAGTATCTGTAGCTACAATCGCTTTTCCTCTTTTTTGGAACAAACTGCAGTTCTATCAACTTCCGGAAAATTCTACACAGGACTACAGTCAATCGGATTCCTGGCTCTCTGCATTAAGTGATTTAGAAGTTGATTTTTCACTTGGGCGGATGTCAAAAAAGGAATATCAGCAACAAAAAGTATTTCTGCAGCGTGGTTATTTGAAGGAAGAAGAAAAGTCCGGGGCATTAGAAGAATGACCGTTAATTTCAGGAAGAGTTTTTGCTTGAAATCAAAAGTGATTTATAGTTGAGCTTTTTCCCAGAATCGGTTGCGACAATAGCACACGCTATATTCAGGGTCCCTTCCACAGTAGTGAAATAAGGCAGATTTCTCATAAGAGCGACTCTCCGGATGTGGTTTGCATCCACTGAGCGTTTCCGCGGACGGGTAGTGTTGACAATCAAGGCCACCTCTTTTCGGTCAATGTAATCGAAAATGTTATCCGGACTTTCCCGGTCCAGGCTCGTTTTTTCTATATTAGTGACACCTGCTTTATGAAGTACTTTATAAGTGCCTTCTGTAGCTAAAATTTTTCGTCCTGCTTTCTGAAATTCTAATGCCGCAGGAACCATTCCCTGCTTATCCTGATCGGTCACTCCAATAAAAATGTGTCCTTCCTTAATTTCTGATTGATAAGCAGCAACCTGGGCTTTCAAGAAGGCTTCTTCCAAGTTTTCTCCGCGTCCCATTACTTCACCTGTTGATTTCATTTCAGGACCCAGTTCAGTGTCTGCTCCAGAAAAACTGATGAAAGGAAATACTGTTTCCTTAACTGAAACAGATTCCGGTGTTTTATATGAAAATCCGATATCACTCAATTTTTGTCCCAGCATGAGCCAAGTTGCATATTTTGCCAAAGGATGTCCAACAGATTTACTGACAAACGGAACCGTCCTGGAAGCACGAGGATTAACTTCAATCAGAAAAATTTCATCATCTTTAACAGCAAATTGTATGTTCATCAATCCTTTTACACGGAGTTCTCTGGCTAGGATTTTTCCTTGTTCTTCTAATCTTCGCAACACATCCGAAGTCAGGTTTTGCGGTGGCAGAATACAAGCGCTGTCTCCAGAATGAATCCCAGCGCGTTCCACATGTTCCATGATCCCTCCCATTTCAAAGTCAGTTCCGTCACCCAACAGGTCCATATCAACTTCGACTGCACCTTTAAGAAACTGATCGATCAAAACTGGATGATCCGGCGACACTTTAGCAGCTTCTTTAAAATATTCTGTAAGCTGTGTTTTTGTTTCAGCAACCATCATTGCCCGACCGCCAATTACATAAGAGGGACGTACAAGAATCGGATATTCAATTTTTTCAGCAATATTTTCTGCTTCCTTTAGTGAGCGCGCCATTCCATTAATTGGCTGTTTCAATTTCAGTTTTTTCAACATTTCTGCAAACTGTTCCCTGTCTTCAGCACGGTCAATACTCTCGAAAGGTGTTCCAAGCAGTCTCACACCAGCATTATTGAGTTGTTTTGCGAGTTTAAGCGGAGTTTGTCCACCTAGCTGTACTATAACCCCAATCGGTCGTTCCAAATCGATTACGTGCATTACATCTTCAAACGTAATTGGTTCAAAATACAGACGATCCGAAGTGTCGTAATCGGTGCTCACCGTTTCAGGGTTGCAGTTGAGCATTATTGATTCATAACCAAGTTCTCTGACTGCCCAGGAGGCATGAACACAACAATAATCAAACTCAATGCCCTGGCCGATACGATTGGGTCCTGAACCCAGTATGAGAACTTTTGCTGTTTCAGTTGGAAGCGACTCATTTTCTTCGCCATAGGTGGAATAATAATAAGGTGTTTCTGAGACAAATTCTGCAGCACAGGTATCAACCTGTTTAAACACCGGGAGTACATTCCATTCATAACGTAACTTATAAATTCGGCTTTCCGTTACTTTCAGTAATTCTGCGATGCGTTGATCTGAAAAACCATGTTGTTTCCAATTATTCAACAATACAGGTGTTATTTCAGAAAATTTTGTTTTAACAATAATTTCCTCTTCTTCAACTAAACTCCTGATTTGCCACAAAAACCAGGGATCAATTCCGGTTTGTGTATAAAGTGCTTCATTGGCCCAACCTTGTCTCATGGCATCAGCAACATACCAAATACGTTTGCTGCTGACATGCTGGAGTTGTTCCTCCAAAACCTCTTGCGGAGTCATTTTTTCATCTGAATAATCCGGAGTATTGAGACCCGAATTTCCTGTTTCCAGTGAACGAAGGGCTTTTTGAAAAGATTCACGAAAAGTACCTCCAATGGCCATTACTTCACCTACAGACTGCATCTGGGTACCCAAAATGTCTTTCGACATGGGAAATTTTTCAAAGGCAAACCTGGGAATTTTAGTCACAACATAATCAATAGACGGTTCAAAGGAGGCAGGTGTTTTTTGTGTGATATCGTTTGGAATTTCGTCAAGTGTATAACCGACAGCCAATTTTGTAGCAATTTTTGCAATGGGAAAACCTGTAGCTTTTGAAGCAAGAGCAGAACTTCGGGAAACTCTGGGGTTCATTTCGATCACAAGGACTTCACCATCTTCCGGATTAACCGCAAACTGTACGTTTGAACCTCCGGTATCGACGCCGATTTCCCGCATAATTTTTATCGACATATCCCGCAGATTTTGATATTCCCGGTCAGACAGTGTTTGCGCAGGAGCAACGGTAATACTGTCACCGGTATGTACTCCCATCGGATCGAGATTTTCAATAGAACAAATAATGACTACGTTATCTTTATGATCGCGCATAACTTCCAGCTCAAATTCTTTCCAGCCTATTATTGACTGCTCAACTAAAACCTCTTTAGAAGTAGAAACAGTCAAACCATGGGAGACAATACGGATTAATTCCTCCTCATTTCTGGCTATTCCACCTCCAGAGCCTCCTAAAGTAAAGGAGGGTCTGATGATTAATGGAAACGGACTTGTTTGAGAAAAAGCCAATGATTCCTCAATGGAACGTGCAATGATGCTGGATGGCATTCCAATTCCAATTTTACTCATTGCTTTCCGGAAAAGTCCTCTGTTTTCTGCTTTGTTAATTGCGTCAATGGAAGCGCCGATCAGCTCTACGCCACAGCTTTTCAGGACACCATGTTCATGAAGTTCAATTGCCATATTGAGTGCGGTCTGCCCCCCCATGGTGGGCAATATTGCATCAGGCTTCTCCTGCTTTATGACTGCTTCCAGAGTCTTGAGAGTAATTGGTTCAATATAAGTTGCATCGACCAGCCCTGGATCAGTCATGATGGTTGCAGGATTACTGTTGATCAAGACAACCCGGTAGCCCTCCTCTTTGAGGGCTTTGCAGGCTTGAGTGCCGCTGTAATCAAATTCACAGGCTTGTCCAATTACGATGGGACCTGACCCAATAAGTAATACAGTCTTAATATCAGTACGCCGGGGCATTATGTTTGTTCAGATTTGTGACTTATATCAAGCCTGAGAATTTGTAAGAGAGAAGCCCAAAATATTCGTGGAAAATAGTCTGGATGCGGTTAAAATTAGCCCAGTCAAAATACCGCCACCATGGTATCGAAGTTTTGGGATAGGACTGGTTTGCAGAAAATGCATAGGACTCGATCCCCAATTTTTTGAAGACAGAAACAAGACGAAATAAATGGTAATCATGAGAGACCAAAAGAACAGATTTCAACTCCAGACGATTCAAAATTTTGGAGGTCTCGACTCCATTCCTGTACGTATCCGCAGAACGATTTTCAATAATGATATCGTGCGAAGGAACTCCCATACCCTGGAGAATAATAGCCATACCTTTAATGTTGACAGGAGGAAAATATGGTTTAGTTACACCACCGGTAATAATCACGAGCGGTGCCAGTCCCTCCAGGTATAATTTTCCTGCTGTGTGTGCTCTTAAGGTAGAGCCAGGTGTTGGTGCTCCCGAACCGTGAACTCCGGCTGATGCAACCACGATAGCATCGCTGGTTTTTTTCTCACTTTTTGGAGTCATATTTTTTAATGGATATGATATAGCTTGAAAAAACAGTGTATTGCTTCCAAGCAGTAAAAACACCCAGCTTCCTAAAAGAATACGAAATGAAAGTTTATTTTCGTGCCTCTGCCGGAACATTAAAAAAAGTGCACAGGATAATAGAATCAAAAGCAGCAGAGGGCCGAATAGAATGTCTTCAACAATTAACTTTAAAGGACGTTCCATTGATTATTTCTGAATCTAAAGGTATGGTGCTGATCAGGGTTCTTGAAGGGTAGTATTTCTCTTATTCACTTGGAACCATAAGAGTCCCCAACTTTAATGTATTAATATTTTTTACTGATCAGCAGAATTATTATTTAATGAATCTTCGGTAATTTGTTTGGAAGTTTCATTGTCCATGACCAAATTAAGTTGTTTAACTAACTCCAGTGAACCATCATATGATCTTTGAATTTTTTGCATTCTCCTTCCACTTTGTATTTCAAATTTTACCTTTTGCAGGCAGTCTCTCAACTCCTTGAGTTCTTCTGAAGAATTTGGATTACTAAGTTCCGGACACTTAAGTGTTTGTTTTTCTTGAGCCAGTACTCCATCATTCTCTACAAATTCTCCTAAAAACACAATACTCACTAAACAAATCAGGCAGAAGGAAAAAAATCTTACTCCAGAACATGTATTAATCGCAAAAGTCATAAAACGGTAACGTATAATGTTCAGCTTGAAAGTTGAGGGCATTTCTCTTATTTTTAGAGGTTATAATTTAGGATTGTTTCACGAAATATTTGAAGTATAAATGTTTTAAAAGTATTATCAAAGAATGTTAAAACTATTTATTGCAGCCATTTCTGTAGGTCTGATATATTGGGTTTGGCTCAAAAAAAAACAAATATTTTCCAATCGCAATAATAAGATTGACCCCTTTATCACTACAATTGAAGCGATTGAGATACAAACATTTTTAGATTGGAACACTCCGCAGTATTGCCTAGAATGTGATGGAATACGCTACGGCAAACAATTTAAGCAAAAAAAAGCGCCAGACTTACCACATGAGGCCGGATGTCGCTGTGAGGCCATCAAATTATTCTATACTTCTGATGACGTTTTTCAAGGTACTTCACCTGTTTTAACTCACAAATCTGCTTTGGGTGACCTTTCAACAAAAGATGCATTGCTGCTAAAAAACATCTTGCTCAAAATTAGAACCAGCCCAGGAAAGGGCAATTTTTCAGATTTCTTAGAACAATATGAGATAAACAATTTTTCAGAAAATATTCGCTCCGGAGCTATTTCTCTAGCCGAACATGCTTTTGAGGCAAAGCAAAACAAGAAGTAAAATTATAAAGAAAATGACAAGAAATGTCTGACTCCTGAATTTAAGAACCATCCATATCTCTAAAATCTAAATCCGCAGTAAAAAAATACGAATAGTATTCAAGCATTATGAAAAGACTTGCCCAGTTTATTAAATGGTCATTCTGGATAGTAATAATTACAGGAATTATTTCCGGAGCTTCTCTTGGGGTTTTTCTGTTTGAACTCAGTAAAACTTTGCCACAAAATCTTGAAGATGAACTCCACAAAAGAAATGACGTATTACCTACAGTCCTCTATGACCGTGAGGGTAATCAGATTGAAGAACTTTTCATTCAACGGCGCATAGTCATACCCTATGAACAGTTCCCTCCACACCTGATTCAGGCTCTGGTTGCCAGTGAGGATGCCCGTTTTTTCTCTCATCTTGGAATTGATCTACTGAGAATTCCCAAAGCCTTCCTTGCCAATCTACAAGCTGGCAGAATTGTTCAAGGTGCCAGCACTCTCACCCAGCAAACTGCCAGACTGTTTCTGTTAAGCAGGGAAAAACAGATTATTCGAAAACTCCGAGAAATGTTGCTTGCGTTCCGGATGGAAATGCAATTTTCGAAACAGGACATTCTGTCTCTCTATCTTAATAAAGTTTATCTTGGAAATGCGGAAGGGGTTGAGGCGGCAGCGCAGGGTTATTTTGGTAAACATGCTTCAGAACTAAATCTAGCAGAAAGTGCTTTGCTGGTTGGAATACTTCCTGCGCCTTCTCGTTATGCACCTCACGTCAATCCTGATTTTGCCCTGCAGCGGAGAAATATGGTTTTGCAAAGAATGCATCAGGAAGGGTTCATCTCGGAGCAAGAATTGCAGAAAACAATTCATACGCCTATCAGCCTGATTCGTATTCATGATTCGACCACAGAGGCTACGTCCTACTATGTCGAACATGTACGGCGTTATTTGATCAAAAAATACGGTTCAAAAGTGCTTTATCAGGGTGGTCTTAGAGTCTATTTAGCTATGGACTTGAACTATCAGACACATGCTCATGAGGCCTTGAGGAAGGGGATTCTGGAGTTAACAAAACGGCAGGGATTTCGGGGTGCACTTAACGAGAATAGTCCTGATAACAGTAGCTTGACAGACAACTCCACAGATGAAAATACATTAAAAATTGATTCGCTGTTTCTCGGAAACATTGTCGCTGGTGTGGTCAAAGAAGTCAGTAAGGAAAATGTTTCAGTAGAACTGGGTGATTCGTACGGAATTCTGGAATGGAGCAATATCAGCACATGGAAAAATGGTAACATTCTTAAAGATAAAACACCTATCAAGATTTCCAATCCGGCAGAAATATTTTCTGTTGGTGATGAAGTACAGGTAAGACTTGCCGATTATGATTCAAAAAACAATATTTTTCGCCTGCAGCTCTATCAGGAACCCTTGGTAAACGGAGCCTTGTTGGCAATGAACCCAAAGAGCGGAGAGGTACTATCAATGACTGGTGGTTATCGTTACGGAGAGAGCGAGTTTAACCGGTCCATTCAAGCTTTGAGACAACCTGGATCATCGTTCAAACCAATCGTTTATTCTGCTGCCCTTGATGCCGGTTTTACACTCAGTAGTGCACTAATAGACAGTCCAAGAGCTTATGCAACCGGTGCAGAGACTGCTGGAGACGCGGAAATATGGACTCCGAAAAATTATGGCGATAAAGTCATGGGCAAGGTTTCATTGCGTACAGCTCTTGTCAAAAGTCTTAACTTACCAACTATCGGACTTTGTGAAGAATTGAAACCGAAGCTAGTCATTGCTTATAGCAGGCGTTTTGGTATCACTGCAGAAATGATGGAAAATTTAACCACATGTCTGGGATCGTTATCAGTCACTCTGCAGGAAATGATTAGTGCCTACGGTGTTTTCGCAAATCAGGGACGATTGGTTAAACCAATCTATATTCTCAGGGTGGAAGATCAGGATGGGAATATTTTGGAATCAAGTGTATCAGAGTTGAAACAAGTCACCTCTGAGGAAACTGCTTTCCTGGTGAGTAATGTTTTGCAGGATGTCGTTCAGCGTGGAACAGGACGGCGCGCCAGAGCAATTGGTCGTCCTTCTGCAGGAAAAACCGGAACCACAAATGACAGCATTGATGCTTGGTACATCGGCTACATTCCGCAATTGCTGACAGGTGTTTATGTAGGATTTGACAAGCCAAGAAGAATGGGGAAATCAGAAACTGGATCCCGGGCAGCAGCTCCAATCTGGATTGACTTTATGAAAAATGCAGTTGCAAATTTACCTACAGAACAATTTCGACAACCACCTGGAATCACAACCGTTAAAATTCATAAATCCGGAAGGCGTACAATACCCTGTGATAAAGCAAAAGATGTATACGAAGAACACTATAAATCCGGAACAGAGCCTGTCCTGGATCTTTCGCAATCCGGAATGTGTGTTAAAGCAAAGGAAACTGAGAAAACTGAAAAAGAGCCGGAGTTGTGAGGATAATAATATGAGGAAGTTCTAAAGGTTCAAGGTATTTACATTTTCAAAGCCTTGAACCTTTAACTGATATTCTTAGTTCAAAGATTTTTTGAGCTTGCTTCCAGCTTTAAACTTTGCACCTTTGGATGCCGGGATTTGTATTACCTGAGATGGATTTTGAGGATTTCGACCTACACGGGCTGCACGATGGGACACAGAAAATGTGCCGAATCCAATTAACGTTAGTGAGTCTCCGCGCTGGAGAGTTTTTTGAACTGTTGCTGTAAAGGACTTCAGAAAACGATCTGCGTCGGCCTTTGTAAGGCCTGTATCTGCTGCTAGAGCATTAATAAGATCAGCTTTTGTCATTGTCATTCTCTCATAAAAAGATTAGTCGGGATGTAATTGTATAACAAGCCTCCACCCATTAAACACATCCTATTAATACTATCCAATTCACACCATGTAAATTAGACTGTTTCGCAAACTATTTCAAACTAATTAGTTCTACGATAGTAAAAAAACTACAAGCTTTCAATAAACTTGTCAAGGATTATTAAGAAAAAAATGAATTTTTTTCAAAAATTATACAAATTTGTCGTTTTTCCGGGTATTTCAGCAGGAATTCGTACCTCTGCGAGAAATCTCAACGGCATGGAAAAATTCTTTATTTTCCACGATCAGGGAACTTTTTCCTTTATTTTCGCATCTTCAGTATTGCTTCACATAGTGCTGGTAATAATTACAATGGCAATTTCTGAGTTATGGGTACAGGAACTGCCGCCCATTAGGGCGAAAATCGAGGTGCGTTTTGCAAAAATTTCTTCTGAGCCAGCTTCAATTGAAAAACCTAAGCCGGTTCTAAAGAAAATAGAAAATGAGTGGCAGCCAAAGTTGAGCAATCTTGTCCCAAAAAAGCCTGTGTTGGAAAAACCTGTTCTAAAAGATACACTTAAAAAATCAACACTATCAAAACCTGAAATAACTCAACCTGAGGCTCCGCGTCTGAAAATGTCAGAACCCCAATTAGCTCCTTCAGTTCCTACCGCGAAACTAAACAAGATCTCGGCACCAAAGAAACCCTTATTACTTCCAGTGGACTCTCTGGAAAAATCTCCTCTAATTCCAAGTTTGCCAAAACTAAGCAAAGATCCTGTGCCTGTTTCTCCTCTGAGGTCCAAAAAATCAAAACTTAATCCGAGTCAGTTGGTATTGCCAAAAATATCACTGGAAGACATTACACCTAAAAAAATAAATGCACCCAAGAATAATACTCCTAAAAAGTTAAATAAACCTAAAATCAAAAATTCACAAAAATTTTCAAAACCATTAAATCTTCCTGTTCGGGAATTGCCGGAAACAATGCAGTCTGCTTTGCAAAAAGTCCCCTCAATTCCTCAAGTTCAATCTTCAGACAAACTTGGGACCAACCTTAGGGAAATATTTCCTGACAAAATAAAGTTCGATGAACCTCTTCCGGATTTGGGTATTCCTGAGCAAGCTGACGAGACGAAATTAAAAGAAATACCTGATACCGTCAATTTGCAGCGTAAAAAATTAGCACAACTGGCTGGAGAGGAATATAATCTGCACATTCGTACAAGGATTATCCCTAAACTCGGCAGTTATTCTTCAGAGTTGTACGTTCGCATCCGGCTCAAAATTATACCAACAGGTAAAATTATTGACTATGAAATCATTAAAAAAAGCGGATTTGCTGCTTTCGATAAAGCTGCAGAACTTGCTGTACGGAACACGCTTCTGGATCCTCTACCCAATGCTCTTGCAGAAAATCCTCCCTACATCGTTACAATTCGGATTGTTCCCCAAAATTAAAAACAGAATGCAATCATAGCTCATGCACCCAGTAATTTATATTTTTACACTTCGAAAATTTAGAATTTACTTCACTATCTTCTTCCTCTGTTTCAGCACTTTAGTTCAAGCCCAAACTTATTCCAGCGAGGAGATAGTTATCAGTGGACTGGGGTTTGCCAGGTTTAGTGTAGCTTTAGTTCCGGAAAAGAGTTTTACAGATCATATGGATGCAAAACGCTGGCTGAGGATAATTGACCGAAACCTTTGCTGGAGTGGTGTGTTTCTGGTGACAGATTCACGATATAGGACTTGCCGGACTGCAGATGGGAATCAAGTTGATATGAAAATCATGCTCAAGCTGAAAGGTACAGTTACAGACAACGGTGATCTGGTTCCAAAACATTTAATGCTGACGGTTGCAGATAATGATGGAGCGCCGCTGTTTCCCCTAGAATTGCCAATACGAAAAAACCGATTTCGGGAAGCTGAATTAATGGAGTTGATTAACGAAATGTCGGTACAACTCACAGGACTTAAGGGTATTCTGGGAAGCACGATCGCATTTACACTTAAACAACCTAAACGTCGAAAAATTATTGCAAGAATTAATACACACGGGAAAAAGTTGGCGGCTGTTTCGAGGAACAAATTTATCAACTTATTGCCAAGTTGGAGTCCGAAAGGCGATGCCATTGTTTACACGACACTAAGTCGACGCGGCACTGCAATTATGTTTAACGATTGTTTAAAGGTTGTCGGCTGCAAATATCGTCCTGTAAAACTGCTGAGTTCAAATATTTCTGCTGCGGGTATTTCAAAAAATATTCTCAGTGTCAGCGGTGGGACATGGTTTTCAAATGGACATAAGCTGATTGTGACTCTCAGCCGTAAAGGCAATTCTGATTTGTACGAATTTGACAGGCTTAAGAGAAAAGTAATACGGATGACTACTCACAGGGCAATTGATACAGTACCAGATTTGTCGCCGGATAATCAGCACTTAATTTTCGTTTCAGACCGCTCTGGACACGAACAAATTTATTATTTGAAGTTGGGTACAAAAATTTCCTTTCAACTTACATTTGGTCGAGGCAGCAGCAGCGACCCGGTTTGGTCTCCGGATGGAACTCTTATCGCTTTTTCTAAAATCAGCTCAGGACACAGCCAAATTCATTTGATGGATCCATTTACAGGGGAAGATAACTTTCTAACAAGAGGCCGTTTCAATTCAGAGCAACCTTCCTGGTCTCCGGATGGACGGCAAATCGTTTTTGTTTCTTCTTCAACAGGAGTTGATAAATTATATATTATGTTTATTGATGGGACGGGCAGGCGACGTTTGACACGTACGCCGAGAGATTTTGAAGAGGGTGGTCCCAGTTGGACAGCAAGGAAGTTTTGATGCAATTTGAAGATTGGCAAACTGCACCAGATCCCAAAGTTATCCGGAAAGAAAAGCAGAAAGCCAGGGAACTTCGGAAATCGCAGTGGTGGAAAAACCGCAGAGCCTGCAACAGTTGTTATTACTGTGAAAGCCCTACGCCAGCAAAAAAATTAACCATGGATCATGTGGTGCCCTTGGCACGCGGCGGAAGCAGTATAAAATCTAATTTAGTGCCCTGTTGCAAGTCTTGTAATAATCAGAAAAAGAATTTGTTACCAATAGAGTGGAAAGAATATTTAGCAATTATTGGTAAAAAAAAGGAGTAATTTTTTTTGAAAAAAATATTTTATCTTAACACCTGTATTTCTTGCCTTTTTTGTTTTTCACCTCCCTTTTTGAATTTTTTCATTTATTTTTAACTTTACAAAAGCAGTTTTTTTTGTTAACATTGCCTTCACATTGTGTTTGGTTTTATTTAGAGAGAATTGAAATCAAACAAAGATGTTAAGCAAACAAACGATGAACTTGAGAACAGACAATTTTTTAGTTTATTGACAAATAAATATCAGGATCAGGGTAAGATGAAAAATAAATTTAATCGACAGGGCAACCGATTTGAATCTCGTGAGAAGAGCAAGGGAAAAGGCAATGCAAACTCTTCCAAAGGGACTCCCACCAGCAAAGAAATTGAGCTTGCTACGCAGGCTTATCTCTCAGACGGAGGAAAAATTGATCGGGTCGCACTGAATCACGGTAAAGCGGAGAAAGAGGTGTTCAGGGCAAACGTGGAAGCTGATTCTCGTTTGGGGATGGGAACTTTGGTGGATGATTCTTGGGACTGCTGGGAAAACAAGGATTACGATTCAAACCCCACCGGTTCAGGAATATAATTGTTGCGTTGCTTGGTGCATGAGAATTGACAAATTTTCACCCACGTAGACCTTTTTCCTGAAAACATTAACTTCATCTGAATCCCGCGCAAGTATTAGCGTTCGGTGGTGGTGAATATGCAGAAATGTGATGATTTAATTCCGGTCCACTGAAGGTCTGAGATGACTTCACTGCATCTTTTCTTTTCAAATCAGAAGAACAATTTGGGCTTGAAATATCAGTATCCATGTGCTACACTTCCACTTCATGTTTCATGGAAAAGAGGTTTCTTTTCTAAATTCTAACATTGAGGTACACGTAAAAAGTCGAAACTTATAAAAGCTTGAAGACAGAGTCGCAGAAGTCATAGAAAAATTATTAAATCAATTCTCTGTGTTTTCCAAAACTCTGCGTTGAGTCAAGTATTTTGCTGTCTTAGATTTTTTACGAGATCATTATTTAAGCTTGGAGAATGCAAATGCGAAAAATATTATTTTTTATCGTGACCGTATCAATCTTGATACCATTGTCGGCCCCTGCATCCACAGAACAACTTGGTATAGGAGTCTTCGATTATATTATTTCCCGAACTGATTTCAATGTTGAAACCTGTGAGGCCTACAGTTGTAACTATGTCTCCACTGACAAAACAATTAAAATGGAGTTGAGGCGTGCAAACTTAGCGGAACATAATGGCAAAGATCTAAATTTCCTGCTAGATATTGACTTTGACAGTAAATTATTTACATCCGGTTTGCTTGTTCGGTATTACAACGACAAAGACCTGATACGTGTATTTATCAAGAAATCATCTATAACAATTGAAGCAACAAGAAGGGATGAAATTACAACTCTACAGAGCTGGCTTAAAACTGTTTTGAGTCTTGTAAAATAATCTCTATACCATCCATTTTTCCTAAAAAATATCTTTAGAGTAAATGTTTCATTTTTGGGTCAGATTAGTATTTATTTTCTGACCCAAGTCTCAGTTCTCTCCTTCGTCTTTGATACTCCACAATTATCTTCATGGATATGCTGTCCGCAGGCCTGACCTTGCTTCTCATCATGGATCCTCTGGGAAACATTCCCTTGTTCCTCTCCGTCTTAAAAACAGTCGATGATGAATCTCGCAAGCGTCAAATATTAATCCGCGAGTTATGTTTTGCTTTGCTTGTGCTATTGATATTTTTGTTTGTCGGTCAATATCTTTTACTATGGTTGAATCTGAGGCAGGAAGCTGTGAGCATAGCTGGTGGAATAGTGCTCTTTTTGATTTCTCTGCGAATGATATTCCCCACCGAAAAGGGTATAATGGGTGAAATGCCTGCAGGGGAGCCGTTTTTTGTTCCGCTTGCGGTTCCTTTGCTGGCAGGACCCTCAACATTGGCGATGCTTATTTTACTTGCCAGATCTCAACCAGACCGAATCTTTGAATGGTTGATTGCGGTTTTAGGGGCATGGGTTGTTACAAGTCTGATTATGCTTTCCTCAACCAAACTCCACAAACTCCTTGGTGTAAGGGGACTCATTGCAGTGGAAAGGCTGATGGGAATGGTTTTAGTGGCAATTTCTGTGCAGATGCTGTTAGATGGAATCACTACATACCTAAGCGTTATTCCATTACTTTGATTTATGTCTAATTAGACATTTTCTTTCCTTGAAATGTCTTCTTTTCTCTCCTCAAATTTCATTCCACCTCTGTTAATATTTTCTCAACATCCCCTCTGTTTTATGCTACTGGGCCAACTGGCACAGTTTTTGTTGTGTTTAGGGAAGAGCCTTAGTTCAGTCGATTTAGACTAAAGGTTCAGTAATTCAGGTGAGAACCATCCTGAATTATGAAAAATACAACATACTAATCGCAAGAACAATGCCGTTTAAATATTTCTTAATTGCAACTTTTGGTGCGCTGCTTTTTATCAACTACAGTGGTACAGCAGCAACTGCGGCTGCAGACTTATCACAAAGAAAAGTAGAATTTCTGCCGCTGGCATCATTTTTATATGCTAATCGTGATCCAATGCGCGTTGGCTGGTATAACACTTCCAGTATGCCGTTGGAAAAAGACTTTAAAACAGCTACAAAAAGGCCCGTTGGTTCATTTTTTGTGCAGCTCAAGCCCCGAAAAAATGAGGGGGAATATCAGCTTGCACTTCGGGTTTTAAGAGACGGCTCCCATCAGTTTTTACTTATACGGGAATTTACTAACGGCAACACTTTAAATCATAAACGCTATTTAACAATTCCATTTGAGTTACTGATTGGTGCAATTCAGGGGGAGGCTTTACGTTCTCTTTTTCCGAACGATCATGTTGAATTCGGAGGTTGGCGGCATCAAGTTACTTATGTCTGGGAGACTCCGGAATTACTAATGAAATCTTTTACCAGGTCCGGAACACAGACCATACTGCAGAAAGATTTCATGCAAGGTGAGGAATATACCATTCCATGGAAAAATTTACGTTCTGATCTAGAACTGGAACCGTTAGCCGTGCGTGATCCGCTTTTCATCAGAAAAGACAAGTCTGGTCTGCGCTATGCTTTTTATCGGATTCAATCTGGAGATACGCTTTATTCCTCAGTAGTAATCCGTTTTATTGGAAATATAAAGCATGCTGCACGCAGTCAAAATGCCAGTGATTTATTGGTTTTGAACGGACTTGTGGACGCACACCAACTTTCACCGGGCCAATTGATAAAAATTCCCCTGGAGTGGATCCGTCCGGAATATTTGCACCAAGTGCCGAGTATTTACCGTATTTCCAAGAAAACAACTAGTACAGAAAAAGTAAGTTCACCTGAACACCAGCCATCAATCGAAAACGGGCGACATAAAACCGGGAGCTATTACCGGACACAGATCATCAGCCAACGCTAAAATATTATGAAGATAAAATATTTCGTCTTTTGTCTTGTTCTGTTCGGTTTGTCCGGACTGCCGGCAAGTTCTTCTGCAAAATCTACAAAAACATCTAACTGGCAAAGCTTCCAGTTGCAGTATCAAAGTTCGGAAACAGCAAAAATGCTGGTTGGTTGGAATGGAAAAAGACTAGTTGTCAAACTGAAACCGCTGGTTGGAGAAGGAGGCTATAGTTTAGCCAGAAGAGTCCTGTTATCGAATTTTAGAAGCCTCAAAACAATACGTAAATACAGTAATACCCGTCGTCTGTACCGGAACCGCTTCATAACTTTTCCATTCAAGGTCATTAACGGCAGTATCCGCAGTTCTGCACTTAAAGCTGTATTTTTCAAAGACAAAGCTGGTATAGGATATTGGAAACACCGTGTTACCTTTGCCTGGGAAACAACCAGTATGATTGCAGGTTTGTTCACGAAGGATGGTATCAAGGCAGGACATTTGGTTCGTTACAATAAAATGCGTAATAAAGGTAACATACTCAAAAAAGGAGATGTTATCAAGATCCCCTGGAAATGGATCAGTCCGGAATTGTCACTCCGTCAAGTTTCCTTAAAACCGCCGTTGAAACTTAAACAGGACAAATCAGGTAAATTATTTGCTCATTATCAAATGAAACACGGAGAGACACTTTATTCTTCTGTCGTGATTCGTTTTACTGGACGCCTGTTAAACGATGAGGTAAACCAGGTTGCAAACAAACTGCTGAAATTAAATAATATTTCTGATGCAAAACTAATTCAAAGTCGGCAAAAAATTCGAATTCCCCTAGAGTGGTTGAGTGAAGAATATCTTGTTTCTCAGACTAATGATGTATCTTCTGGGAAGGGTTCTACTAAAAAAACAAAACTAAAGAAAACAAAACTAAAGAAAACAAAACTAAAGAAAACAAAACTAAAGAAAACAAAACTAAAGAAAACAAAACTAAAGAAAACAAAAAAAATAAAATCCTCAAAAGCTGTTGCTTCGAAAAAGAAACTTAAACGTGGCAAGTCAACACAGAAAGCAGTTGCTCAGAAAACAAAATCTAAACGAAAAAAAAATGTTCATAAAATACATGTGATTCTCGACTCCGGCCACGGCGGACGTGATCCGGGAGCTTCTGCAGGATCAAGAAAAAATAAGGACATTATTTACGAAGATGAGGTTGTTTACGATATCAGCAAGCGAATGTCAAAGCTGTTTAAGAAGCAGGGTATCATAGTACATCCTACACTTGCAGATCCCAACCAAAAACAACCGATACGTTATTTATCTCGTAGTCATGACCGAGACGAACATCTTTTAGTCACACCGCGTTATTTGACTCGTAATGCACGTATAGGTGTTAATATGCGAGTTTATCTTGTAAACCATATTTTTAAAAATTTACGAAAGAAAAAAGTACCGTCCGAGAATATTTTGTTTATCAGTCTTCATGGCGACGCACTCCATTCCTCACTGAGTGGAGCTATGGTTTATTTCCCAGATAGTCGTTTGCGGCGGGGAAGGTTTAATTTGAGTAGTAAAATTTATCGCAAACGCAAGGAGTACAGTACAAAATTAACATATAAGCCTCGTGACAACAAATATTCAGAAAAACTAAGCAAATCTTTCGGCAAAATTATTATAGATGAGTTTCGTGAATTAAAGTTGCGAACACATCGTGTTTCCTCTGCAGTCAGGGGCTATCTGTATCGAAAAGGTAAAAAAACTCTTCCGGCCGTGCTACGCTACAGTAAGGTGCCGACATCTGTTTTAGTAGAAATTGCGAATCTTAATAATAGACTCGATCGTCGTGATTTGCTAAAATCTAAAACTCGACAGCAAATTGCAAAAGCCATTACAAATTCTGTTACTACCCATTTTGATCGTTCAAGCGGTCTTGTCGCTCAACGTTAGTCAACAAAATACTATTTATGTCTTTGATCACCTCTGTCGTTTTCGACCTTGGGAACGTCTTGATTGACTGGGATCCGCGTTATCTTTACAGAAAATTAATTCCAACTGAAACAGAGGTTGAATGGTTTTTGGAGAATATTTGTGATGAAAAGTGGAATGCCAAACATGACGCAGGCTATCCTTTTTCAGACGGTATTGCCGAACATTCTAAAAAATTTCCACAATACTCTGAGTTGATTCGAGCCTGGTTTAGTCGCTGGGAAGAAATGTTGGGAGGCCCTTTGGAAGAGGTTGTTGAAGTTTTATCTGCTCTAAAATCAAGTGGAATTTCACTATACATCCTCAGCAACTGGTCAGCAGAAACTTATCCAGTTGCGGAAACACGATTCGATTTCCTGCACTGGTTTGACGGTAAAGTCATTTCCGGCGAAACCGGAATGATAAAACCTGATCCGAATATTTACAAATTATTGATGAAAACTTATGGATTAACTCCGCAAAAAACTGTTTTTATAGATGATAAATCCGTTAATGTTGAAGCTGCCAATGCATTAGGAATACACGGAATTCATTACAAAAATGCCCCAAAGCTCCGGGACGACTTAGGAAAGCTGAAATTGCTCTAACTTGTGGTTCCTGCTCACCAAGTTGCCTTTTTTTCACATTTAATCTATTCTGTCCTCTTTATCTTTTCCATTTCTGGAATTGCCAGGAAACTTATTATTTAATTGCGGAAACCTTGAGAAAACTTGTTGTTTTA